>Ga0207419_1000377_pt1 | contig 38263 bp, 28 predicted proteins | sample ElkSloMetagenome_4_FD_184723 | JGI IMG/M metagenome (GOLD analysis project Ga0207419, IMG submission 184723) | Hot spring microbial communities from Elkhorn Slough, Monterey Bay, USA - MD2A (version 2) | ecosystem: Environmental > Aquatic > Marine > Intertidal zone > Estuary: Microbial mat ...
AATTTCTTTCCCGATTTTCGGGACAGGCTGTTATGCTTGTCAGAAAAATACTCATTTACATAAGTAAACTGCGTTTTTTCTGACTTCGCAAGCCTCGAACCTGGACTTTTCTCATTAGAAACATGAGTTTTCGTGCAAGGACTAAATAGGAAAACAATTAGAACTTGAAACTCAGGTTCATGCCCAATGTAGAAGGTTCTCCGATAGGGGTAATTACAGTGGGTTCAAGGTGAAGAGAAAGATCTTTGGAAATATCAAAATCAAATAAATGGCCATAAACATTTGCATCAAGAATATTCAAAAGATACCAGCCGGCTGCACTAATTATACTCAGTTCGAGCCATCTACGGTATAAATTACGATAATAGGTGAGTTCGTCTTTCGGCGTTCCGGAAGTCACATATTCCTGCCACCCATTATCTTTATCATCATTTAATCCGTCATCTTCCAGATCTCGAAAATAGAGGGCGGTTGCTTCACTGTAGTTATTGTAATTTTGTGTATTTGTAACAATATAGTACCCAATGGCGCCAAAGCCGGCATATATTACAGGTACTTTCCAGACTTGTTTGTTATAAATTTGCCCCAGCCCGGGAAGCATGGTTGAATACAGGGTCGCTTTTCTGGGTGAATGTTCGGTAATGGTATCTGCAACGGTTTCTGCTTCATCTTCTTGTGCATGCAGTACTTGCATGTGCACGTTGCCAGCAAACAGTAAAACTGCAATTGCAGAGATTAGAAATTTGGATCTCATATACGTCCTGATATTCTTTTTTCCATACTAGATACAAACAACCGGCATTGATAAACAGAGATTTGAACAGAAATACCTGCATCCGATGATACCTGGGCTGCAGGAGAGACTAAATTTCTATTTGCAATGAACCCACTAAAAGGCCGGATAATATTCCTGTAAAAAACCTATTTTTTTAGTTGATCGAAAATTGCAACAATGCGCTCCAAATCTTCGTCCGATTTAAAAGGAATAACGATACTTCCTGATCCTTTATTGTTTCTTTTAAAATCAACACGGGTATCAAAAAAAGTGTTCAGATGTTGTTCAAGATCCTTATACTCCTTTGGCAAAGATTCTTTTTCCTTTTTGGGCTCTTTGGGTTTGTTAATGTTCCGAACCAGCTCTTCTGTAGCCCGCACGGAAAGATCATTTTCAAGTATTTTATAATACACACGTAACTGCTGTTCTTCGTCAGCAATGTTGATGATGGTACGGGCATGCCCCATGCCAAGCTTACGCTCCCTCAATCCCAGCTGTATCTCAACGGGTAATTTTAACAGGCGCAGGTAGTTGGCAACTGTAGCCCTTTTTTTCCCTACTCTTTCGCTGAGACTTTCCTGGGTTAGCTTGCACTCTTCAAGCAAACGCTGATAACTGATGGAAACTTCAATTGCATCAAGGTCTTCACGCTGAATATTTTCTACCAGTGCCATTTCAAGCATGGCCTGATCGTCAGCTACACGTACATAAGCAGGTAAAGTATCAAAACCGGCCATTTTGGCGGCACGCAATCTGCGTTCGCCTGTAATCAGCTGGTATTTGTTATTTTTAAGAAGCCTGACAGTAATAGGCTGAATAATTCCAATCTCTTTAATTGATTGGGATAGTTCCTCAAGGGCTTCCTCATCAAAATTACTTCTGGGTTGAAAAGGGTTCACCTCAATTTTTGCAATCTCAACTTCACTAATTGATTTAACATCTACTTCCTCAGCTTTTTTAGGAGGTTCGCCTGTATTTTCAATTAAAGCACCAAGCCCTCTGCCGAGGGCACTTTTTTTTGCCATAGTTTTATTTAATATACTGCTGTTATTTATTACTCTACTACTTTTTCAGAATTGCTCATGGCTGTTTCCTCGTTTTTCTGCAGGATTTCACGTGCCAGGTTCAAATGATTGACTGCACCTTTAGACTCAGCATCGTACATAATAACGGGTTTACCAAAACTTGGAGATTCACTTACTTTTACATTTCGTTGAATTATGGTTTCAAATACCATATCTTCAAAATGTTTTTTCACCTCATCTACAACCTGGTTGCCAAGTCGCAGACGTGAATCGTACATGGTTAGCAGAAATCCTTCAATAACTAATTCAGGATTCAGCCGGTTTTGAATGATTTTAATGGTATTTAATAATTTACCCAAACCCTCAAGGGCGAAATATTCGCATTGTACAGGTATAAGCACAGAATCTGCTGCTGTTAATGCATTCACTGTAATTAATCCCAATGAAGGGGAACAATCAATGAGCACATAATCATAAGTGCTTGCAATTTTTCCAATTACGCTTTTCATCACCTTCTCGCGGTTAGGCATATTCAGCATCTCAATTTCTGCGCCTACCAAATCTATGTGCGAAGGAATCAGGTCAAGTCCTTCAATTTCACAGTTTAAAATGATATCATTGGGATCAGAATCATCTACCAGGCATTCGTAGATACTGGTTTTGACGGTACGTATATCAAAGCCAAGACCAGAGGTAGCATTTGCCTGCGGATCTGCATCAATGAGTAAAACTTTTTTTTCTAATATTGCCAGGCTCGCAGCCAGATTAATGGCTGTGGTGGTTTTTCCAACGCCTCCTTTTTGATTTGCAAGTGCAATTACTTTTGCCATTCTATTAATTGGATTTTGTAGTAAATGAATTTTACCGGATGTCAAAGTTAGGCTTATTCACCTAAAGAGATTTTTGCGCTAACCTTGTTTTGTAAACATTCTTACTGTAGTTATTAACATGTTATCAACAGCATTCAGCCCTTCGGACGACCGTTGAAGATATGAAAAATATTGATATCCATTCACTTATAAATATTCTTTTGCTTAAAGGAATTCATACAAATATAATCATTCTGGTGTATCCAGAAAAATTGAATCCTAAAAAAGGAACTATAAAAAAAGCGCTGCAAGAAACGGGAGGAAAAATACTGCATCGGTAACATACGCATATCTATGATGACGTGCAAAAGTATGCTCCTCTCTTAATACCCAGCTCATCACCAGGCTCATGATAAAATATAATAATACAATCCCACGGCTAATGATCCCTTCAAAGAAAAAATTTGCAGGAATTAATAACATAATCACTGATGCGCACAAAACAAGGATGAGGTTCTTTGATCTTTTTTTATCCAATATTTGCACAATTGAATTTTTCTTCGCCAACCGGTCTTTATCATATTGAAAATATGAATAGATCAAAACATTTATCAGTACCAACAGGTAATAGGGTATAATTACTGGCAGCAAGAATTTCAGGGGATATGTCTCTGCCTTCATAACGGGAATGCTCCATATGGCCAGGGTGTAAATAAGCGCAATCAGAATCTCCTTTAAGAACCATTTTTTGTGACCCGCATAATATATTCCTGTGAAATAAACCAGGCATAATGCCGAAATTATAAGTCCGGTGGTTCGAACATCCGGTGGTATTGTAAACATTAAAATGATGCAGGTTACTAAGAGTGCAATACCGCTGATAACGAAAAATTTCCAGTTTTTTTGGTAAAACTGATCTCTTGCAGTTTCTCCTTTCCCACCTTGTATGGCATCATACAAATGATCTAAAAGGTAGATTAGATAAACAGCAAGGGCCAGAAGTAAATATACATTTCCGCTGATGGTGACCCCTAAAAGACGGCTAGCGAAATACAGTCCGCTTAGTGTTCCTGCAACAACATCAATGTTCAGATATCGGTAGATATGAATAAAGATTTTCAAAAAGAATTTTTTTGTTTACTTTTTTGTAAAGAAACGAATTCTTTAATAAGAAGAAGCATCGGTGTTCATTTTTATTGCACAGATGTAGATTTGCAGGAGATTAAAACCGTACTTTAAGCAAGGAAAAAACAGATGTTCAATCCCTTATGTGAAAACGGGTTAGCTATTATAAAAGGTCAGTCTACAAAAAACCTAGAAATGGTGGTTCATGCTCTCCTTCAGGTATGGATGATTTCTTGCTACCAGAGGGGCTGCAGCCAGAGAACGACCAATGATAAAGGTAAATAAAGAGCCAAAACCTATGAATGAACCTATTTCAATAAATCCAATTTGAAGTGTATGTGTGGTTCCAGGCATAATCTGCAGGTAAAGATCTATGTATTGTCCAACAATTAGAATAATAATAACAGGTATAATAAATGCTTTGCTTCTGCTTGATGCAACCGGCAACAATATGAAGAACGGAATGGCCCAATTCAGGATGATATCGGCATAAAATAAATACTTCCAGCCATCGTGTACACGCACTACATAGTATATGGTTTCTTCAGGAATATTTCCGTACCAGATAAGCATGAATTGTGAAAACCAAAAATATCCATAGAGTATTGAAAGCATGAAAATGTAACGCCCAAAATCGTGCAGATGACTTTTGTTTAAAAAAGGGAAATATCCTTTGCCATTGAGGAGCAAAATAATCAGGATAATGATGGCGGAACCATGATAAAATGCAGCCACAAAATTTTTCAGTGCAAATAAAGCACTGTACCAGTGTGGGTCAATAGACATAATCCAGTCAAAACTTGCCAGGGAAAAAGTAATGGCAATAATAAAAATAAATACCTTTGAAAGAAATTCGCTTTTATAAAAGTATTTTTTACCACCCACTTCATCTTCCTTTACTGATGCCTTTCTAAGCAACAAGGCCATGAGTATCCAAAGCGCAAAAAAGATTAGCAAGCGAACATAAAAAAAGGTAGTATTCAAATAAGTGCTTTTGTGTACCAAAATGGCATCATCTGCCAGTGCATCAGCATGCGACCAGTGGTAAAGGGAATGAATACCAAAGATCAACAAAACAAAAAATATGGCGGCAACAGGTATGTACATCATTACGGCCTCAGGTATTCGTTTAAATCCTGCAGACCATCCTGATTGGGTAATATACTGCAGAGAAAAAAAGAATCCTGCGCCAATTCCCAGCGATAAAAAGTAAAAATTATTCAGTAAGAAATCTGCCCATGCACGCTGCGGATCAACAAAAAATGCATAGGCCATAATTCCTAAGCCCAGCAATGCCAGCGCAAGGGTGATCACATTAAATTTTCCTGACAAAGTTATTCTATCTTCCATCATGGATGTTTTATTTCTGGTTATTTGATTGCAGTTCTTTGCGTATATAATGAATTATCTTCCATCGATCTTCCGGCCTTATTAGAGGCGCATGTGCACCCATAACTCCAAAACCAACGCTAATGGAATGGTAAATTTCCCCATCAGGCTTATTTATCATTTTTTCAGAAACCAGGGTGGCAGGGGGATAGGGATATTTTCCACTGGTATACAGAAAACCCTTTCCATTTCCATCATCGCCATGGCAGCTGTTACACATAATTTGATACATTTCTTCACCCCTTGTGATATGCGCTTCTGAGGGCGCCAGAGGGTTTTCCAGTTCCAGCCCGGCCCTGATCATATCCTCGTCTGATTTTTCATACTGGAAGGGCACAATCCACCGCGGTATTGTACCTTTTACTGGTTCACGCATGGTTGCATTATTTTCAAAAACAGGATTTTCTGAATATGTTTCATATGCATGGGAATAGGCCATGTCCGGAAAATAAGCATAGCCCGGATCGTTCTTTCCAACATCACATGAAACAATGAGCAGGAGTATCCCAAGCAAACAACCTATTTTTTTTATTATGTGAAATGTTTGTATCATAATTTGATTTGTTTTTAGTTTAAACACCTTCTTCCAGTGTTATTCTTCCGGGGGAATAGTGTCTCTTTCTGTGATCTCCGTTGCACCATTTGAAGAGAATAATGCATGAAGATCAGTTTGGCTGTCTTCTTTTACAATAAGCACAAATTTATCGTCTGTGGCTCTCTGATGAACAATTTCTGCTACTTTACCAGGATAAAGCTTCCCACGTGCAGAAAATGTGGCCAGGCTTGTAAGGGTAACAATAAGAATGGTAAGGATAATGGTTATAATAATGAATGAGGGGAAAGAATTGAACGGTTTACCTCCGTAATTTATCGGCCAGCTGATTACGGCTGTGTAGTAAAGAAAAGCCAGTACTGCTGCGGCTCCAAACAGGCCATAAAAATAAGCTGCCAGCTTCAGGCGTGTTCTTTTTTTAACAGCCTCAAGAACTGAATGCACAGGGTAAGGGGTATAAGCTTCAGCAAGGAAAAGGTTTTGCGCGCGAAGGGCATGAATAAATTTATTCACCTGTTTTTCCTCATCAAAAATTCCTACAATATATTTTCCATCCATGGTCAAATGTTTTATCTCTCAATTTAGCGAATATGTTGTTCATCTTTGTCACCTTCACCTTCTTCACCGGCTTTCCAAACACTTTTAACTTCACTGGCAGCAATTACAGGTATGTACCTGAAGAACAGCAATACACCGGCAACAAACATGCCCAGCGTTCCTACATAAATACCTATTTCTGTAATGCTGGGTGAATACGCACTCCAGTTTGAAGGAAGATAATCCTTACTTAATGAGGTAACTACTATATTAAAACGCTCATACCACATTCCAAGGTTAATAAACAAAGAAATGATGAAAACAAAGGTGAGGTTTCTTCTCACTTTTCTAAACCAGAACAATTGTGGAATAAGTGCATTACAAATTACCATAGCCCAGAACTGAAAGGCGTAATCACCGGTAATACGGTTATGGAAGAAGGTGAAAATTTCATATGGGTTAGCAGAATACCATGCAATAAAAACTTCAGTGGCATAAGCAGTACCCATGATCAAACTTATAAATATCAGTATTTTACAGACAGCATTCAGGTGATTTGAAGTAATATAATCCTGGAGGTTGAATAATTTACGCATCACAATGGTAAGGGTAAGTACCATGGCAAAACCTGAAAAAATGGCTCCTACTACAAAATAGGGAGGAAAAAGGGTAGTATGCCAGCCTGGAATTACAGAAACCGCAAAGTCGGTAGAAACGATACTATGCACGGAAACAACCAGCACGGCAGCAATTCCACCCAAAACAAAACTCAGGGATTCAAATCTTAACCATTGTTTTGAAGAACCTGTCCATCCCATGGCGAAAAAACCATATACAGCTTTTTTAACTTTTGATGTGGCACGATCGCGAATGGTTGCAAAATCTGGCAACATGCCCAGATACCAGAAAGAGAATGAAATAAGCAGGTAAGCAGTAATGGCAATAAAGTCCCAGAACAAAGGAGAATTGTAGTTTACCCACAGAGGGCCGCGGGTATTCGGATAAGGAAAAATGTAAAAGGCCAGCCATATGCGTCCCATGTGCAGGGCAGGGAATAAGGCGGCGCATCCTACTGCCACTACAGTCATCGCCTCTGCAGCCCTGTTAATGGAGGTCCGCCATTTCTGCCGTAAAATAAGCAGAAAGATAGAAAATGCTGTACCGGCATGTCCGATACCAATCCACCATACAAAATTGATGATGGCCCATCCCCATCCTACCGAATTATTGACACCCCAGGTGCCAATACCAAAACGGATGGTATAATACATGGCATATAACCCCCAAAATGTGGCTATTGTAGCAAGTCCCATTCCAATGAACCACCATATGCCGGGGCGTTTATCCATAGGGCTCAGAATATCTGTTGATATCTGTCCCAGGGTTTTGTTTCCTTCTACGAGTGCTCCGCGTATCTCTCTGTTATACATTGCAGCAAATTGATTAAATTCTTAATTAAGCTTTTTTATTTCGTATCAATGTGAGGTATGAAACTGTTGGCAATGTATGCAACTGCTCCAGCAGATGATAGTTTCTGCCTGAATTAACAAGTTTGGATACTTCACTCTCAGGGTTATTCAGGTCTCCAAACATCAGTGCTCCTGAAGGACAGGTTTGCATACATGCTGGTTTTACCTCCTGGTCATTCAACATTCTGTTTTCAAGTTTGGCCTGTTGTTTTTTCTCTTGTATGCGTTGTATGCAGAAGGAGCATTTTTCTACTACTCCTCTCTCACGTACGGTTACATCAGGGTTTAATACCATTTTCCCAATTTCGGAATTCTGGTTATAATCGAAATGCTCGTTGTTTACATATTTAAACCAGTTAAACCTCCTTACCTTATACGGGCAGTTGTTGATACAATATTTTGTACCTATGCATCGGTTATAACTCATTTGGTTAATACCTTCCACACTGTGGTTAGTAGCTGAAACGGGACAAACATTCTCGCAGGGGGCATGGTCGCAATGCTGGCACATTACAGGCTGATGAAGCATTTCAGGGTTCTCCGGATCATCAGAATAATACCTGTCAATTCGCATCCAGTGCATAATTCTTCTGTTTTTTACCTGTTCCTTACCTATCACAGGAACATTATTTTCCGCCTGGCAGGCAATTACACATGAGCTACATCCTGTACATTTTGTAAGATCTACAGCCATACCCCAGTGGTAACCTGTCATTTCCAGCTCTTCATAAAGTGTTGTTTTATGCTTCAGATATTCCAGGTGAGCCTTATTTCCTGCATAAATATTTTCCTGGAACTCCGCAAGTGTGGCTTCTCTAACAATTTCGCGGCCTTCCATTGAATGATGCGTCTGGGTAAGGGCAAATTCGTGTTGCAAGCCGGTTTTTGATGGTGATATGTTTTCCTTGTAATAAAGGATATTACCGTCAGCTATTTGTTCAAAGATTACTGGATTTACTCCTACGCCGTTGGCTACTTTTCCTGCGTGTGTATGACCATATCCCATAGCGATGGAAATGGAGTTACGTGCCTGGCCGGGTTGAATAAGCACCGGAACAGAAAGCCCGTTTAATTCTATCACATCTCCCAGTTGCAGTTGATATTCACTGGCAAGGGCCGGAGAGACTGCAGCAAAATTGTCCCAGCAAACTTTGGAAACTGGTTCAGGTAATTCCTGGAGCCATGGGTTATTGGCCATGCTTCCATTTCCTATACCTACATTTTCATACACCTCGATATCAATGCCATTATCGTCCGGGTTATATTTAATAGGTGAAATTGCAAGCATGTTTCGGTTAAAATAAGGTTCATTACCTTTTTCCTTTTCAACTTCAAATACTCCTTTTTGCAGGGCATCTACCCAGAAATCATCGAAACGGTCAGCACTGCTCAGTGGGTAAACTTCGGCTTTCCAGGTCTCTTTGATCAGGGTTAGGTAATCTTTATCACTGCCACTCCATGTAAGCAGCGTATCCTGCGCCTGGCGGGTTTTATAGATGGCATTTATGCCTGGTTGTGCAAGGCTGTACATTCCTTCCAGCGGAAGGGCGTCATTCCATGACTCAAGCAGGTGATTATCCGGACAAATGTAATTGACGAAAAGATCTGTCTCACATGGGGCATTTGCCAAAGAAATGGTAAGCTCAGTTTTTTTCAGCTTTTGTGCCAACTCTTTTCCTAAAGGATGATTAAATACCGGATTTACATTAAAGAAAATTACAGCTCCGGTCTCCTCATTTATATTTTTGAAAGCCTTTAATAAGGCTGAATCATTCCCTTTACGCAGGTAACATGGTGTATTCATGGAGAGTGTCTCGCCATAATTATCCAAAATAGTATTTATTGCATTGGCAAGCATTTGGCACTCTTTATCGTTTACGCCACAAACTACTAACGATTTTCCTTTATTTGCCAACAGTTCTTCACCCAGACTAGAGACATCAAATGTATGATCTGATTCATTTACCAGCGGATCGCCAGTTTTCAGTGCAATATAATTATGTAATTTGGCAAGAATTTTCTTTTGGTCAGAAGGTTTTATGGAGTACCTGTTGTCAGCCTTTGAACCTGTGATGGTGTATCCTGTTTCAAACTGAATGTGGCGGGGCATTTCTGTGGTTTCATCTGTTACCTCGCGTGCTTTGGCATAATCAGAGGCGAACATGGAAGGGGCTACCCAGGTTCCCAGAAAATCAGCACCAAAAGAGGCAATTACTTTAGCTTTACCAAAAAAGTAGCCGGGCATAATCCTCATGCCAGTCATTTCTTCGTTGGCATCCAGCATGGCCGACATTGAAGGTACATCATACTGGATGTGCTCTCCGGGGTATTTTTGAAAGAAGCTGTCAATGGCTTTTTGGGTAGAGGGGCTGATGATGGTTGAGGAAATGAGTAATACGCGCTTGCCCTGTGCACTGAGAGATTCTAGTTTTTGCATAATCTCTTTATCCGCTTCATCCCAGCTAGTGGATTCTCCGTTTTTTAAAGGGCCGTGGTAGCGTGCTTCATCGTACAAACTGAGTACAGAAGCCTGCACCCGCGCAGTTGTTCCACCCCTGTTAAAGGAAGACAAATCGTTTCCCTCTATTTTAATAGGCCGGCCATCTCTTACCTTTAACAATATGCTGCTATAGTCTTTTCCATCAATATATGATGATGCGTAATAGTTGGCTTTTCCGGGAATGATTTCCTCTGGTCTTACCAGGTATGGGATAGCTTTATGCACGGGTTGTTCACAACTGGCCACCAGTGCTGCTGTGCCTACACTGAATCCACAGAGCTTCAGAAAATCGCGACGTGATGCGGTAGCTTTGGTTGTTTCTCCGCCAAAAAGGTCGAGAATAAGGTTTTTTTCCTTGCCGGCAGTAACATCAGGAGTTTTCGTGAATTTTCCGGTGGAATGCTCTTCGAGACTTTTATAATATTTTTTCATGGAATTATGATCCTAAATTCGTTTGCTAAATACCTGTTTTAATAGTGGCACATCATACAGTTAGTTCCACCCACTTCTGCGGCTGTCACTACATCGAGTTCGCCACTCTCAACCTGTATTTTCAGTTCATCATACTTTTTGTAAAAGTCATTTTCAAAAAACTGCACTTCGGTTTCCCGGTGGCAATTAATGCACCAACCCATAGAAAGGTCTTCTACCTGAGAAACCCTGTGCATTGACTCTATTTCGCCATGGCAGGTAGCACAATCCACTTTACCAATGGCAACATGCTGTGCATGACTGAAAAAAACATGGTCGGGCAGGTTATGTATTTTGATCCATTCAATCCGCCTCATGCTATCATTTGATTCCCATATTTTATCAATTTCAAACTTTCCTGAGTTTGCGCCGTCGCGGACAATAATATGACAGTTCATGCAAACATTATTTGACGGAATGCCGGCTGACTTGCTGAACTGGGCAGTGTTATGGCAATACTGACAGTCTATGTTATTTTCCTGTGCATGAACCTGGTGCGAAAATTTTATGGGTTGTGTGGGCTCATATCCTTCCTGGCGGCCCAAAGCGATTGCCTCATGAGCCACTACTTTTAGCATGTATAGTGATCCTGCAAGAATAACCACCATGTGCAGGATCTTGAACCTTACAAGTTTTACAAAAATAAGGTCACCAATGGCTCCGGTGACCAACACAAAAGCAAGGATAAATAGCAATAATTCTGATATTACCGGTTTCGGTTCAGGCTGGCCATTCTCTTCCACATCTCTTAAAAATGCCTGAAGCATCACCACATCTTCCTCATCCAGATCATAACCTGCATGCCAGTTGGTTAAATTTCCGTTTGGGTTATTGATCACCTGCATGAGGGCTTCAGCATCTTTATCAGCATATTTCAATGCCAGGTCGTAAGCAGACGGGCTCCAGTTTAATGTGTCAATGTAATTCACATTATGGCAACTTGCACAGGAAGGCATGGTGTCATTAACCTGGAGTAAACCATAAAACAAACGTTCTCCAATCTTCAGTACATCATCATGCGACGCATGTTCTTTTTCATCGAAGGCTGTCTCTTCAAGGGCTGAATCCGGTGCAATATAATTTCCTGCAGTATCAGCAGAGAGTGTATCTGCAGCAGAATTATCTGCTTCTACTCCAGTTGATGCGGTATCATTGGCAGGTGCTTCTTCTGCAAAACCACCAAACGGAAGGAAAAAATATAAGGAGAGCAACAGCCATAATTTTTTCGGGTATGCCAAGTAAAAGAGACTGGCAGCTGTGTTGGTATCTTTCATTCTTAACTGTTAGTTAATTACCTGATATCCTTTACATTTATGTATTTCTGTATGCTAAATGTGCCAGAAATCAGATGTTTTAAAAACCAAAGATATGTATTATGATAATATTTAAAATTATTTAAATAAAAATTTGCACTATTTATATTAATTACTAATCTAAATAGCAAGACAAAAGTGTGGATTATTTAGAATGGCTTTAAATTAACTGTTCTGTACAATGACATATTCTTAGTTTCTGGGAATAAATGATCTTTAATGATTAACCTGAGCGCCCCAAAAGCATTCGAATAAAGTTTATTACTCAGACCTGATAGCATCGGCCGGGTTTGCATTGGCAGTTTTGATGGTGTGGTATTGAATAGTAATAAGAGAAACAAAAAGGGTAATTAAGCCTGAAGCAGCAAAAATCCAAAAGGGTATGTCAATTCTATAGGCAAATCTGTTCAGCCATTGGTCCATGGCAATGAAAGATACAGGCCAGGCAATTACCATTGATACAACAATTAGTTTCACGAAATCCTGAGAGAGTATGGTTGCGATTTTTGCTGTACTGGCCCCCAATACCTTTCGTATGCCAATTTCCTTAGTCCTCAGGGCGGTGGAAAAAGCACCCAGCCCATAAAGACCAAGGCAGGCAATAAAAATAGCAATGAGGGTAAAAAACAGAAATATACTTCCCAATTGCCTGTCAGCCTGATAATTTTTTTCAAATTCTTTATCAAGAAAAGCATAATCGAGGGGTTTTTCCGGAAATTCATGCCTCCAAATAGAATTGATGTCGGTAATTGCCGCTTCAGACTCAGGCCCGGATATTTTCACAGCCATATATTCTACTGATTCTGTAAAACCCATTACGAGTGGTTCTATGGCAACGTGGAGAGGGTTTATATGAAAATCTTTCACCACGCCAATCACGGTAAAATCAACACCTTTACGCCCGGGATAATCAGGCAGAGAAATTTTTTTCCCCACCGGATGGTTCCATTTAAAATGTTTTGCAAAGCTTTCATTTATTAATACAGAGGTCGAATCCTGCTGCCGTTCACTACTAAAATTTTCTCCGGAAATAAGTTCAATTTGGAAAGTGTTTAAAAAGTTGGTGTCGATATAATAATACGGCAGTATGGCAGCAGTTGAATCAGTATTTCCTTCGACAAAGAAAGGGGTTTTAATTTTTAAATTACCAGGATAAGAATTCAGCCCTGAGATGTTTTTCACTCCCCTGGCTTTCATGAATTCATTTTTAATGGCGCTAAAATTATCAAAAGAAACAGGGCCATTCAGGTTTATCATAAGGACATTTTCTTTTTGAAAACCTAATTGTTTCTGGTTTATATAATTCAGTTGTTTAAAAATAATGAGTGTATTGCAAATTAGTACGATAGATATTACAAACTGAACCATTACCAGCAAACTCCTGAACTGGCGCGTTCTTTTTCCGGGTCGGTGTACGGTTTTAAGCACCCTGAAAGGGATCATGCCGGAAAGATAAAATGATGGATAGCTACCAGCAATAATTCCCACCAGGAATGTAATTATTATCAGACCTAAGGAAACTTTCCACTGTGTAAAATAATTAATTGTAAGGTCCTTATCAAAAAGCATATTAAACATCGGTAGCAGGAATTCTATCATTGCCAGTGCGATAAAAAGCGCAATGAAACTTATCAGCAGTGATTCGCCTAAAAACTGTATCACAAGCATGGGTCGTTGAGCACCAATAATTTTCTTTATGCCTATTTCTTTTGCCCTGGTATATGCCCGTGCTGTTGTGAGTGTCATGAAGTTTATACAGGCGATGAGGATTATAAAAACAGCTACCGCACCAAAAACCCACAATTTATTCCGGTGTTCACCGGGATTTTCTGGCTTAGAGACATTTTCAAAACGGATGCCTGTAAGGGGTTGTAGCATAAGCGCAACTTTTATCCCGTAGGCAGAGGCTTGTTTCTCAATCTTTTCATTTACAAGATTATTTATTGCCTGCTCAATTTCAGGTAATGAAATATTATTATTTACCTCTATGTATGTTAAGGCTACCAGTGATAGCCACTGGTGCATAAAATCGTCCTGCTGGCTACCAAGTGACTGGAAAGAGCAAACAAAATCAAAATGTAAGTGGGAATTTGAAGGTATTTCAGTAAAAGTACCCGCAACTCTGTAAGGCACGCCGTTAATCAGAAGAAAACTTCCCACCGGGCTGGTAGTACCAAAATATTTTTCTGCTGCTGCAGCACTAATGTAAACAGAATTTTTATCGCTCAATCCCCCGGTATCAGAATTTTTGGATAATTTAAATGAGAAAAATGAGAGAAAGCTGGAGTCTGCATAATGAATTTGATCCTCATAAAAGATTTTATCGTTAAATTTAACGATGGCGCGTGACGCCTTATAAATTCGCACATAATTTTTTATCCCAGGTATTTGCTCTTCTAGCGCAGGTCCTAGCGGGACCATGGTAGCAGCTGAATTAACAGGTTCATCTTCAATTTCTGCATGTACTATAACCCGGTACTTATTTTTTGCATTTTCATGAAAAGTATCAAAACTCCTTTCGTGCAACACATAGGCCAAAATGAGTATACCGGTAGCCAGTCCTGCTGCCAGGCCCAAAATGGTAATCAATGAAAAGGTTTTGTTTTTCAGTAGATTACGTATCGCCAGTTTCAGATAACTAATAAGCATATAAATTGTATGCGCTTTTCATATTTTATGCCAATTTACCTAAAGTTCAACAAATGTGAGTATTGAATATTATTTCATTCCGTCCATTGTTTTATTTTTTTACAATTACTGTACGGAAAGGTACATATTATATTATCTTTTTCCGAAGCAGAATCAATTACACCATGTTCTGATGATGTTTTTAATCCATTGGCTCAGCTTTTTTCTTTTGTTTTACAAATGTTCACTCATGATCTGGTGAGGATTTTTGTAACTTTGTATAGAATGAACTGAGATTTTTAACCAGCTACTAATTGGTAATATGTAATGATGGATGCTAAGGAAGGCCCTTGGGAGGGATTACAAATCATGGAAATATTCAGACAACGCCAGAGTACAAGAGCTTATTCTTCAGCACCAGTGGAAGAGGAGAAAATTATGCGGTGCCTGGAAGCTGCACGCATCGCGCCCTCTGCATGCAACGCACAACCCTGGAAATTCATAATTGTAGATGATGAGGAACTAAAAAATAAACTCGCAGATCTTACCTCAAACAAAGTACTTCCATTAAATCATTTCACTCGTCAGGCACCGGTATTCATTGTATTGGTGATGGAAGCACCAAATTTCACATCTGGTATGGGTGAGCTTATACGCGACAAAAAATTCACCCTTATGGATGTTGGAATTGCGGCAGAGCATTTTTGCCTGCAAGCCACTGCGGAGGGGCTTGGTACTTGTATGCTCGGTTGGTTTAAAGAAAAACAGGTAAAAAATCTTTTACAGATACCTCAAAAGAAACGGGCCATGCTGATCATAACCCTTGGATATCCCAAAACCGGTATGATCAGAGAAAAAAATCGTAAACCCTTAACAAAAATTTTCACAAAAAATGGATATTAAATTTAGTTTAGTTTTCCTCCTGTCAGTTCTGTTTTATAGCTGTGGAGGCCAAAGAGATACCAATATCAGTTCTGAAAGCACTGCTTTACCTCAAGGCCAGGGGTTGATTCAGTCTACTGAACATTATCTGGCTTACCTTCCGGCTGATTTAGAATCAGATCAGGCAGCACCCATGCTTCTGATTTTTGACCCACAGGGCAATCCGGGAGCAATAATGGAGCATTTAAAACCCTTGGCCGGCAGTATGGGGTGGCGAATGGCCGGGGCGCTGAAGAGTAGAAATGGAAACGATGAAACACCGCAGGTAGTAAATGACTTCCTGCAGGAAGTACAACGCGATTTTCCTGTTGAAAATAGCTATCTGGTTGCCTGTGGGTTCTCTGGTGGTGCGCGTGTAGCGGAATATACAGCATTATCATATCCGGATGTTTCGGCGCTTATCATGTCTGGTGCAGGTCCTTCAGCAACAGAAACTTTTGCAGAGCAGAACATTATAACTACCATTATTGCAGGCACCCGGGATTTCAACTTCTATGAAGCATATGCTGCAGATAATTCATCCAGGCATCCGGATAAGGTATTGTTTCTGTATCATGATGGAAAGCATGTATGGCCGGAAACCACCCTGTTAAAAACAGCAATTTACCGCACCGCTTTAGCATGGAATATTAATCCTGAAGAAGGACGGTTTAATGCAGATATGGCGGAAATTGCTGCAGAGATCAAAATTAGATACCTCAATCATCCATGGTTGAAAATGGAATGGGATAATTTTTACGCCGCTGTAACCGGAAATGAAAATAAAACTGAAGATCCCGCTTTAAAAAACAGATTGCAGGCACTACTTACATCAGAACAAGCACTTAGGCAGCAATATGCTAATGCCTTGACCCAAAATGATCGGGTTTGGTGGGAAAGAGAATTAAAAGCCCTTGCTTTTAAAAAAAATGCAGAACCAGCAGGTTTAAAAAAGGACATGTATCACAGGCTATCAGGTTTTTTGGGGATCGCCTCTTTTTCTTTAGCAAATAGTTATTTGCAGCAAAATCAATGGCAGAAACTTCGACATGTGCTTGAAGTATATCAAATGCTTGAGCCGGATAATCCCGATATGTTTTATTTTAAAGCACGCCTTTTTCAGGAGCAAAACAATCCTGATTCCGCAACATTCTTTGCCAAAAAAGCATGGAATTCAGGTTATCAGGATACTGCTAAACTCAGAATGGAATTTAATGTTTTGTAGCTCCGGATACCTCACAGAGGTTAAAATTTGAGTTCCGCATGTTTATAAGGTTCAGGTTAAAAAAAAATAATATATTCCGATATGAAGCAAGATTTTTTGCATAGTGTTGTATTTAAAGCTTTTTTGTACTTGTTTATTTTTTTGCTCCCGATGGCAGGAATTTCACAGGTTCGGTTGCCTGAACTCTTTTCTGACAGCATGGTATTGCAGCATAATACAGTAGTACCGGTTTGGGGATGGGCTCCGAGAGGGGAAAGAATCTCAGTTTCCATTGATGAAAAAGAATATCGCACACGTGCCGGCAGGGATGGAACATGGCAGGTAAAACTTGAACCATTGCAAGCAGGAGGCCCTTATGAACTTATTGTTCATGGAACAAATACTATTCAGCTTCAGGGAATTTTGGCCGGTGATGTTTGGTTTTGCTCCGGTCAATCGAACATGGCCTTTCCTGTAAAAGATGTTTATGGCGCCGAAGAGGAATTATTAACAGCAAATTTTCCTGAAATAAGAATACTTGAAGTCCCGCGCAAAATGAGTGTTACAACTTTGGAAGATACTGATAGTGCGCAATGGCATCCTGTAACATCTGCTACCATCAAGGATTTTTCTGCGGTTGCATATTTCTTTGCCCGGGAAATTCACCATGAAATTGATGTTCCTGTAGGTCTTATTGGATCATACTGGGGAGGCACAGTTTCAGAGACCTGGACCAGTATGGAAACGATGGAAGAAGATGAAGATTTTGCCAGAAAAATTGAGGGTATTCCGCCAGCTGATTTTAATACTTATGTAACAGAATTAGATGAAAGTTACGAGGCCTGGCGGGATAGTTTTGATTTGGCAGATGAAGGATGGATAAAGCAGTGGTATACCAAAGAAAACATGCCGCAGGACTGGCAGGAGATTACATTGCCAGGCATGTGGGAGCAATCCATTCCCGCTCAGATGGATGGAACCATGTGGTTTAGAAAAACTTTTTCCCTTTCTTCAGAAGAGGCTGCAAACGATGCCATCCTTTCTCTGGGCCGAATTGATGATGGCGATTATACTTATGTAAATGGTACATTGGTGGGGCATGTTGAAGATGCCTACGATGTACATAGACGGTATATTGTTCCAGCAAAAATTCTTCATCCGGGTGTAAATACTATCATCATGCGTATTATGGATTATGGCGGTGGTGGTGGCATGTACGGGGAAGAAGAGGAAGTGTATTTACAGACCTATCCAGGGAATATTACCCCGCTGTCTGGTATATGGGAATACAGGGATGGATTTGTTTCCGTTGCCCCATCTTCATCACTCAGTCCTAATATTTACCCTTCTCTGCTTTATAATGCCATGGTGCATCCTTTTATTAAATTCCCGGTAAAAGGTATCATCTGGTATCAGGGAGAGAGCAATGCCCCCCGCGCTTTTCAATACCGGCGGCTGTTCAGGAACCTGATCATAGACTGGCGTGAAAAGTGGAATACCGATTCCCTGCCTTTTCTATGGGTTCAACTGGCAGGATTTCGTGAACCTGATTCCCGGCCCGGATTTAGTGAATGGGCTGAATTGCGTGAAGCTCAAACCATGGCGCTGGAATTGCCTCAAACCGGACAGGCTTTGGCGCTTGACATAGGTGATGCCAATGATATCCACCCGGGAAACAAACAGGAAGTCGGAAGAAGGCTGGCGCTCACCGCTTTGCATGTTGCATATCAGAGGGATACCACGCATAGTGGACCTGTATTTAAGCAAATGGCAATAGAAGGAGACAAGGTAAGGATTTACTTTGAACATATAGGATCCGGATTAAAAGCCCTGGATAAATATAATTACCTGAAGGGATTTACAATTGCGGGAGCGGATAAGGTGTATCATTATGCGAAAGCAGAAATTGATGGTAATTCTGTAATAATTTGGAGTGATCATGAACCCAATCCGGTGGCTGTAAGATATGGCTGGGCAGATAATCCAGACCAGGCCAACCTTTATAATATAGAAGGTTTGCCCGCAGTACCTTTTCGTACTGATAACTGGCGAATGATAACCAGGGAGGGGAGATTTTAGAATCTTAACGCAGCAATTCCATCCGGCTTGCATCAAGCCTTACCAGAATAAAAAGTAAGATGGTAAATGCCCAAAGGGATGAGCCTCCATAGCTAAAGAATGGCAATGGAATACCTATTACCGGCACCAGACCTATCGTCATCCCAATATTGATTACAAAATGGAAAAACAGAATGGATATTACGCCATAGGCATATACCCGGCTAAAAGCTGATCGTTGTCTTTCAGCAATAAAAATTAGTCTGAGCAAAAGCGTGGCAAAAAGAATTACAACGAAAGCTGTTCCAAGAAATCCCCATTCTTCACCCACAGTGCAAAAAATAAAGTCTGTGCTTTGCTCCGGAACAAAATCAAATTTTGTCTGTGTACCCTGTAGAAATCCTTTCCCGGAGAGGCCACCGGAGCCAATGGCAATTTTTGACTGGTTAAGGTTGTATCCCATCCCTAACGGATCAGTTTCAAAGCCCAGCATAATGTTTATGCGGGTACGCTGGTGGGACTCGAGCAAATTATGAAATACATAGTCAACAGAGTATGTAAACAGCACAGCACTAACAAGCATGGTAAGCACAAGGAAAACTGAACGGATTTTTTGCGTGAATGCAAGAATAATATAGATAACAGAGGAAGCCCCGAGTGAAATAAAAATAATCCGATACAGGGTTAATTCCAGGGCAGGCACAAAAAATGTTACCGCTTTTAGGAAACCCGCAATTCCCAAAAAGAGCAAAGCTGCAACCAATGATTTTTTGAGGCTCTTTTCAATAAACCCGAAGACAATCAGTGCAAAAGAAAATATAATGAGCAACAGCATCAATTTTTCAAAAATGAGGGTAAGGAAAAAGAGGATTACCACTGCAATGGCCATAAAAAAAAGACTATTGGGCAAACCCTCCCTGTAGAGTAATATAAAAAACGATGCGTATACCAGGGTGGAACCCATATCAGGTTGCAGCATAATTAGTACTGCTGGAGTAAACATAATGATCAGGGAAATGGCCAGGTGAGGTAACTTTGCCAGGTTCACATTGTGTGAGGTTAGATACCGGGCAAGGGCCAGGGCTGTACCAAGTTTGGCAAATTCTGATGGTTGCAATTGAAAACTGCCAATTGCAAGCCAGCTTTTGGAGCCGTGAACTTCTGCTCCGAATACGAGCACTAACAAGAGCAGCAAAATGGCCAGGCCATAGAAAATATAGGCAAATAATTGATAGAATTGGCTGTCAATAAGGATGACTATCATGGCAAGCACAATTGCCGCAATAATCCAAATGAGTTGTTTTCCGTAGCGCTGAGATATATTAAAAATACTATCAAACTCCTCGTTATATACTGCAGAATAAATGTTAACCCAGCCCAGAAAAACCATAGCCAGGTAGAGCAGAACCGTAAACCAGTCTATACTGGAAAATAAATTTACCTTTCTTCTCATTCTTTCTCCGTGTGTATTAAATCTGCATTAAGCATCCTTTGCTCTATCCATTTCCGGCGGTAAGATATCTCATTTTTCAGGTATTTTTCTATCATAAGGCTGGCAATAGGAGCTGCATAGGTAGATCCATAACCTGCATTTTCAACATAAACAGCAATAGCAATTTCGGGATTGTCTTTGGGAGCAAAGGCAATAAAGATTGAATGATCTTCTCCGTGTGGATTTTCCGCGGTACCGGTTTTTCCGCAAACAATAATATCATCAAGTTTCGCAATCCTTGCCGTGCTGCCGGTACCCCCGTTTACAGCCATTTCCATACCTTCAATGGCCGGCCCGTACCATGTGGTATCAATGGTAGTATTAAACCTGCGGGTAAAGCGGGGGTTAATCATGGGCAGGTTTTGTATTTCTTTAATAATATGAGGCGTATAGTAATATCCGCGATTGGCTATGGCGGCAGTCATATTTGCCATTTGTAAAGGAGTGATACCCAGCTCACCCTGGCCAATGGCCAATGAGACAATGGTAAGTGATTTCCAGCGATTATCGCCATAATACCGATCATAATAACTGGTTTGTGGCACAAATCCGGAAGCTTCATTCAGCAGGTCAATATTGAGTTTGTCACCAAAACCAAAAGAAATAACATGGTTACGCCAATTGTTAAATCCGTCATCAACGGTTGGGAATTTTGGATCGTCAATAATTTTCCGGAAAACATTACAGTAATAGGCATTACAGCTATTTGAAATGGAATGAGGCAAATTTAACGGTGAATAATGGCTATGGCAGCCCACATGCAGTCCACCCGCATAATAACCCATGTCGCAATAAAATTTACTGTTGTAGCCAACCACACCTTCCTGCATACCAATCAGAGCATTTATTACCTTAAATGTACTTCCAGGGGGGTATTTTGCCATGAGCGCTCTGTTGAAAAGCGGCTTTAGGGTGTCGTTGGCAAGTTTTCTATAATTTGCAGTGCGCACACGGCCAACCAGCAAATCCGGGTCGTAGGTAGGGGCACTGATAAGGCTGAGAATTTCTCCGGTAGAGGGTTCAATAGCAACTATACTACCTGTTTTATTTTGCATTAGTTGTTCACCATAGCGTTGCAGGTCAATATCAATGGTAGACACCAGGTTTTGCCCAAACACCGCTGCAGTATCATATTTTCCATCTGCAAAAGCGCCTTTTACGTTGTTATGCACATCAACAAGGTATATGTTTACCCCTTTTTTACCGCGCAGGTATTTTTCATAAGCTTTTTCAATGCCGCTGATGCCAAGATAATCTCCCATTTGATAATAAGGGTTATCCTGAATGGCTTTATTATCAACTTCACCAACATAGCCAAAAAGGTGCGCCGCCACAGTATCGGAATAAGTACGCAGGGTACGTGGTTGTACAAAAAAGCCGGGGAACTGATAAAGCTTTTCCTGCAAAACAGCGTATTTTTTAGAAGATAGTTGCTTTAGGATGATGGAGGGTTTGTAGCGGGAATAGCTTCTGGCTTTTACCAGGCTTTCACGGAGCTGTTCAGGTTCAATGCTGAGCAGGCTGCTAAGTGCAAGTGTGTCGAAAGAAGCCAGCTGGGCAGGGTTTACCATTAGGTCATAAGCAGCTTCATTATACACCAGCAGATCACCGTCTCTGTCGTAGATCAGACCACGGGCAGGGTATTGTGTTACGTAGCGCTGAGAGTTATTTTCTGCAGAGAATTTATAAGAAGAATCTACCACTTGTAAAGCAAAAAGCTTTACTACGAAGATGATGCTCACCAGGACGATGAGAATGCCAATGATGTATTTTCGTGCGTTGAGTTGATCCATGATCAGTTTCGAAATACCAGGAACTGACTAATAACGATGATCGCTGTGGTTAACAACGTGCTTAGTATAGCCCGGGAGAGTGTCAGAAAAAAATGTTCGAATTCAAATACTTCTATATAAAATAATGCCAAATGATGAGTAAATACCAGGATGAGGGTATATTTTAAAAACCACCCAATGCCGTAATAATTTACCCGGGGAAAAGTGCCGGCTTCATAACCGTCACGGGGTGCAATTACCTTAAGAACCGATGGCCTTGTAAAAGCCATTAACACACATGCAGCGGCATGCATACCAACTGTTCCTACAAACAGGTCAATTGAAAGGCCAAGTAAAAATGATAAGCTGAGTAGCAGCACACCTGGTGTTTCAAACGGCATTAACAGGATGAATATTATGTAGAAGTAGGGATGAAATACATTCCCCGCATGAATGTTGTTAAACAGAAAGACCTGCAACAATATCAGCACGATGAATCTGATTATATTTCTTCCAACTATTTTAATCATGGCAAGCTTTCTTCTTCAAGGGTTTCCTGTTCCTCTTTTAATATGTTTTTTACCACCATTATATTATGCAGGCTTTTGAAATCATTGGCCAAACGGATATCAATATTATAAAAATTTCCTCCCCTTACTTCAGCTTCACTGATATATCCTACCGTAATCCCTTCCGGGAAGATGGCAGAGAATCCACTGGTAACAATGGTATCGCCAATGGAAATATTTACATGATGAGGTATTTCATTCAGCTGTGCATACCGGTAATTTGTGCCCTCCCATACAACTGAGCCAAAATATTCGCTTGCTTTTATGCGTGCACTTATCCTGAGGCTTCGGTTGATGACCGGAATAACTGTCGCAAAACTTCCCGACACATCACTTACCACACCTACCACACCATGTGAAGAGATAACACCCATTTCGGGTTCAATACCATGTTTTGCACCCTTGTTCAGGGTAAGGAGGTTGTTCTGCCTGGAAACCGTTGCATTAATTACATCTGCTGTGGTGAAATTATACTTTTGCTCGTATAGGGTATCCACCATTTCCAGGAATACAGAGGAGCGAATTATTTTTGAGCTAAGCAAGGTGTTGCGCAGGCTGGCATTTTCCTCAATCAGATCAGCATTTACTTCCCTAAGGGTCAGGTAACTTTTAATCTCTGCCGATTGTTCGTAAACGCGGGAGGCAATACTTCGGGTGAAATTCACCATTCTTCCCTGCTGGAAAGTATTATAGCGAACAATTAAATAAAAAGAAAGCGACTCAAAAAGCAAAAAGAGTAAAAAATACTGGTACTTTTTAATGAGCTGAAGTAGGTTTCTCATTATTTAATAAAATTTTTAGCCAGTTTTTATTCTACCGCATGAGAAAAGAAAAATTGTCAACATTTTTCAATGCAATGCCTGTGCCTCTGGCCACTGCATGCAGCGGGTCTTCTGCCACATGAAAAGGTATATTTATTTTGTCAGTAAGCCGTTTGTCTAATCCTCTTAACAAAGCACCACCACCGGCCAGGTATATACCACGGCTTACAATATCAGCATATAGCTCTGGTGGGGTTTGTTCGAGAACGGCAAGTATAGCAGTTTCAATCTTTGATAAAGATTTATCGAGACAATGTGCCACTTCCTGATATGAAATAGGAATTTCGATGGGCATTGCCGTCATCAGGTTTGGTCCACGAACATTAAAATCAGCAGGGGGGTCGTCAAGGTCGGGTAGGGCAGAGCCAACATTTATTTTAATATCTTCTGCTGTGCGTTCCCCAATTTTTATGTTATGCTGGTGGCGCATGTATGCTTGTATATCGGCTGTAAAACCATCACCTGCAATACGTATAGACTGGTTGCACACAATGCCACCGAGTGCGATAACGGCTATTTCTGTGGTTCCACCCCCAATATCAACTACCATACACCCTTCGGGTGCTTCTACATCAAGTCCTATACCGAGGGCTGCCGCCATCGGTTCAAAAATCATATATACATCACGGCCACCGGCATGTTCAGAGGAGTCACGCACCGCGCGAACTTCCACCTCGGTGCTGCCAGAGGGGATACATACCACCATACGCAGCGAAGGGGTAATCAACCGTTGGCGGGGATTGATCATTTTAATCATCCCCCGTATCATTTGCTCAGCAGCATTAAAATCAGCAATTACGCCATCGCGTAAAGGACGGATGGTTTTTATATGTTCGTGGGTTTTGCCATGCATCTGTCTGGCCTTTTCCCCTATGGCTATCAATTTATTGGTAACTGTATCTATGGCTACAATCGATGGCTCATCAACAACAATTTTATCACCATGAATGATGATGGTATTGGCAGTACCCAAATCGATGGCGATTTCCTGCGTTAAGAATGAAAACATTCCCATAATTCTGTATTGTATTATTTAACGATTGATTTATTAATGTTTAAAGTGTCTGACTCCAGTAAATACCATACTTAAGCCATTTTTGTTACAAAAATCTATACTTTCCTTATCCCTGACCGATCCGCCGGGTTGTATCACTGAATTTATTCCTGCCTGTTGAGCTATTTCTACTGAGTCGGCAAATGGGAAAAATGCATCTGAGGCCATAACCGCCCCGCTTAGGTTAAATCCAAAGTTACCAGCTTTTTCAATGGCTTGTTTAAGGGCATCTACCCTCGATGTTTGTCCAACGCCTGATGCTATCAGCTGCTTGTCTTTAACCAATACAATGGCGTTCGATTTTGTATGTTTTACAATTTTATTGGCAAAAAGCAGGTCTTCAATGGTGGCTTCATCGGGTTTACTTTCTGTAACCACTTTCAAATCTTCACGAATTTCTGTACGGGTATCTTTATCCTGTGCCAACACACCGTTCAGTAAAGATCGGTACTGCCTGTTATCTGTCTGTACGGGTTTTTGAATTAAAATAATTCTGTTTTTTTTCTTTTTTAGTATTTCCAGGGCATCATCATTATATTTTGGAGCAATAATAACTTCAAAAAATAATTTATCAATTTCTTCGGCAGTAGTTTTATCCAGGGTGGTATTTGTAATCAATATACCACCGAACGCTGAAACCGGATCTCCGGCAAGCGCCCGCTTCCATGCATTTATAAGTGTTTGGTCAGAGGCAAGACCACAGGCATTGTTATGCTTGAGTATAGCAAAGGTTGTGGTTTTGAATTCTGCAATATGGCTTACCGCAGAGTCGATATCCAGAAGGTTATTATATGAAATTTCTTTTCCATGAAGCTGATCAAACATTTCACTGAAATTGCCATAGAAATATCCCCGTTGATGAGGATTTTCACCATAGCGTAATGTTTTTCCTTCATCAGCACTTTGCCGGAAGCCAGCCGTAGGTTCATCTTCACAGAAGTAATTAAAAATAGCAGTATCATAATGTGAGGAAACACCAAAAGCTTTCATTGCAAATTTTCTTCTGTCCTCAATAGTGGTTTCACTATTTTGACTGTCAAGTAACGCCAGTAAATCCTCGTATTGTGTTCTGGAGGAAACAATCAGCACATCCTGGAAATTTTTAGCGGCAGCCCTGATAAGGGAAATTCCACCAATATCTATTTTTTCTATTATTTCCTGCTGACTGGCACCCGAGGCTACTGTTTCCTCAAAAGGATACAAATCCACAATCACTAAATCAATTTCGGGAATTTTGTATTCTTGCATTTGCTCAGCATCTTTGTTATTGCCTCGTCTGCCGAGAATTCCTCCGAAAATTTTAGGGTGTAAGGTTTTCACCCGTCCCCCGAGTATAGAAGGATAATCGGTTAACTGCTCCACGGGCGTAACTTTTGCCCCCAGCGATTCAATGAAAGCCTGTGTGCCTCCGGTTGAGTAAAGCTCTACATTGTGCTTTTTAAGGTTGTGGATAATTTCTTCCAGGTTATTCTTGTGAAAAACGGAAATGAGTGCGCTTTTAATTTTCTTTCTGTCAGCCATTTATAATCAAATCTTAAATTTTTCTAAAAGTATCACAAAAGTAAGTAAAAATCGGTACTTTTAGTCATTAAATCATTCTGCTTAAAAGATATTCGGATAAAAATAATTCTTTTTTCCTTTACTTATCATGACTTTCTGAATTTACCCTGGTAAGAATGATATATATCAGTATTTTAAACAAAAACTCACACAATATTTCTGTAATTATATAAAAACGCAAAATACACGTAGAATTTTCTTATCATTGTTTAAATTATATTAGGTTTTAAAAAACTAAAGTTATAATAAGAAGCATAAGCAATTTGTTGGCAGATAAAAAACTCGTTTATGAAGATTCTGAAAATGCTAAAGGAAAGTTTTATAGTGGCCTGGCAGGCAGTAGTGACGAACAAGTTGCGCACTTTACTCTCATTGCTGGGGATAACCATTGGCATTTTCGCAATCATATCGGTTTTCACCATTGTAGATTCTCTGGAACGAAACATCAGAGAAAGCGTTTCTTCCCTTGGTGACGATGTAATGTACATTCAAAAATGGCCCTGGTCTTTTGGAGGGGAATACAGATGGTGGGATTTTATGAAGCGTCCGGTGCCCTCTTACAGAGAATATGAAGCCATCAGGAGACAAGTGCAACTGGCCGAAGCCATTTCTTTTTCCGTATCCACAAGGCGTGATGTTTCTTATAAAGCAAACCGGGCAGAAGATGTTGTTATCTTCGCTAACTCCTACGATCTGCCTGAAATAAGAACTTTCGACATACAAAAAGGGCGCTATTTTTCTCCACTTGAAGCTGAATTGGGGCGGAATGTAGCAGTTATTGGTTATGAGCTGGCAGAAGATTTATTTCCGCGTACTGACCCTATTGGAAAAGACTTACGCATTGGCGGCAAAAAAGTATATGTAGTTGGCATTACCAAAAAAGAAGGGAAAAGCCTCCTGGGTGGAGGAAGCTTTGATGATTTAATCCTGCTTCCGGTAAATTTTGCCCGTAACATCTTCGACACCCGTAGTGACCGGCTAAACCCTATGATAATGGTAAAAGCCCGTGAAGGGATTCCTAACCTTCAGCTAAAAGATGAGTTGCGCATGATCATGCGGAATGAGCGTCGCCTGAAGCCTAAAGAGGAAGATGATTTTGCTTTAAACCAGGCCAGTCTGATATCTCAGGGGATTGATCAGATATTTATTGTAATTAATTTGGCCGGATGGATTATTGGGGGATTTTCTATTCTTGTAGGCGGTTTTGGCATTGCCAATATCATGTTTGTATCTGTGAAAGAGCGTACACGTATCATTGGCATTCAAAAAGCACTGGGAGCCAAAAATTATTTTATCCTGTTACAATTTCTGTATGAATCTGTATTGCTGGCGCTAACCGGTGGCATTATCGGATTGTTTTTGGTTTTGGGAGGTACCTTGCTGGTTTCTGCTGTTTCAGATTTTTCTATTTCTCTCACCTTGGGCAATATCATATTAGGATTATTTGTATCTTCCATCATAGGCATTATTTCAGGGTTCGCCCCGGCTTATTCTGCGAGCAGGCTCAACCCTGTTAATGCCATGAACAGTACCTTTTAATGAAATTGCCACATTCAAATACCGCTTCTCTTTTCTTAATTTTCCTTATTTATTTCCTGGGCGCATCTCAGTCATTTTCACAAGTATCCGGAATTGTTATAGATAATTTTGGACAAAAGGTGCCGAATGCAAAAATCACCTTTATTGATGTTGACAGCCTGTATCAATATACCACAAAATCTGATGACAACGGGCTTTTTTCACTCGATGTCCCGGTTTTACGGAGTTTAAATTCGAACACTTTGCTGGCTTATGACCCATATCCGAACCCTGCATTTAATAAATCATATATCCCTTTTTATTTGCCTGAAGAGACAGATGTAGTATTTGAAATTTTCAGCATTACCGGAAAAAAACTGGCTTTTTATCAAAACACAAAGGTGACGCCAGGTTTTCATCAGGAATTGATTCAACTTCCGGAGTCTAACATTTCAGGCGCTGTTGCAGAGGTATATTTAATACGTATTACTGCTGGTAAAAAGAGTTTATATAAAAAAATAGTTGCCGTTCATGATCCCTCTATCTATGCAGTACAGCAAATCCCTTTTAATCCTCCGGAAGCTTTTTCGCCGGTTAAATACCTGATAACTGTTTCAGGATCAGATTTTGATACACTTGTTAAAGAGAATATAGATTTTTCCGGAGAAAGATATATATCACTTAATGTGCTAAGAAAAGTTTCAATTCCATTTATGGTTACCGGAAATTATATCGGTTATTGGAATGGCAATGAATACGAACCGCTCTTTCTAAAAGGAATTAATCTTGGTGTTTCGGTTCCTGGAACTTTACCAGGAGAGCTGGCTGCCACAGACCAGCAGTACGCACAATGGATTCAAAAGATCCATGCAACCGGATTTAATGTCATACGTGTGTATACCCTTCATTATCCACGATTTTACGATGCTTTGCGTGAATTCAATTTGGATCATCCGGACAACCCGCTTTATCTTTTGCAGGGAATATGGCTTAATGAAGAGGTGCCGGCCAAAAATCTGTTTAACCTTAACGATGAGTTTTCAACTGATATTGAAGAATCCGTGGATTGTCTGCATGGTAACCGGAACATCTCGCACCGTTTTGGGAAAGCATATGGCACCTATACATCAGATGTTTCTCCCTGGACAATGGGGTTTATTATAGGCCGTGAGGTACATCCCGCAGAGGTAGCCCTCACCAATAGTGCAAATCCGGGATTATCTGCCTTTGCGGGCAATTCAATTGGACTACCTGCCGGGAGTGCTGCTGAAGTCTTCTGTGCCATGCATCTGGATAAACTTGTAACCTATGAACAGGAAACCTATAGCAGCAGCCGTCCGGTCAGTTTCAGCTCCTGGCCTACGCTCGATCCCTTGAACCACCCTACTGAAGATCCTGTATTTACAGATGAGGATGTGGAGCAGATTGATCTTGAAAATATCAGTACACACAAGGCTCCTGCAGGTTATTTTGCCAGCTTTCATGCATACCCTTATTACCCTGACTTTATTAGCGAAGATCCCGGATACCGTACTTTTTCTGATGCTCAGGGACCAAACAGTTACCTGGGATATTTAACCGACCTCAAAAACCATTATCATTCCCGCCCGCTGATAATTGCCGAATTTGGCGTTCCTTCCAGCTGGGGAAATGCACATTTTGCTCATAGTGGCATGCACCATGGCGATATTACCGAGGAACAGCAGGGACATTACAACGTCCGGATGTTACACAATATACATGATGCCGGGTGTGGGGGTGGCCTTGTGTTTGCCTGGATTGATGAATGGTTCAAACTAACGTGGATTACACAACCCTTTGAATCTGAACCTTTTCGTCGCCAGCTATGGCACAATGTAACCAGTCCTGAGCAAAATTTCGGTTTGCTTCGTTTTGACGAACCTCTGGTTAATTATACCTCCTTTACCGGCAACTATCCCACAGTGCTGGATAATATGGCAGCTGCCGTTACCAATGAGTTTTTGCATATAAAGATGGAAATAAACCAGGAATTAACAGCAAATGATACCATCCGCCTGGCATTGGACACTTATTTTCCGGAAGTGGGTGAATTGCTGCTCCCCGGAGGAAATGAACTTGCTAACCGGTCAGAATTCTTTCTGGAAATAACAGAAAATCAGGCAACATTATATGTTACCCGTGCATACAACCTTTTTGCCATATGGTTTGGTTCCAGCCCGGATGATCAGCTCTTCCATTCCATCGTTTCCAACGGTGCCCCCTGGGATATCGTAAAATGGAAGAATAACCGCTTTGAAGATGCCGTGCAAATGATTGGTGAATTAATGCCTCATTCTGGAACTGAATTTTCTTCAAAAAGAGAGGGTATTTTATTTGACAATAAAACAATTACGGTGCGAATACCATGGTCGTTGTTAAATTTTACTGACCCTTCAAATCATTTGGTGATGGATGACAAAAGAAATACTATCGCAAGAGAGACGGCCGTTTCACAGGGGATTTCAGTAATGTTTCACTTCCAGGGGCAGTCTTATGCACCGGAAAGATTTATTTGGGAAAAATGGAATGTGGCACGGGCGTATGAAGAGGTTGATAAAGTATCCCTTCAAATTATGCAGGAGGGAATGAAAGATCCTTTTCCTGCAAATTATTGAACGCCGGCAGTTGAATGTGTAAACATTTTCTGCCATCAATTGTATTAGTATTTACACATAGGCACATCTAAAAACAACAGTTATGCTCGATTCCCACGAATGGCAAATTGTTTCTGAAGCATTTGATGAATGTATCAGCCTGCCTGAGGATAAGTGGAAGGATAAATCCTTCGCGCTTACCGGGGGCGACAAGCGGTTAGCCACTGAAGTACTTAAATTATTGCATAACAGCAAATCTGCCGGTAATTGGTTTGATAACCTTCAGGATGAAGTGGCAGCAGGCATTCATGACGGACTCAAGCCTCCGGAATGTGTGGCGGGCGATGTAATTGATAAATTTAAAGTGGTAAGGGAACTGGGACGTGGAGGAATGGCCAGCGTGTATCTTGCTGACAGGAACGACGGACAGTTTGAACAAAAAGTTGCCATTAAATTGCTGGCTCCTGATTTTTTTGAAAAAAAATTTGAAAAACGATATCATCTTGAGCAGCAAATACTGGCTGGTTTAAATCATCCTAATATTGCCCGCCTTTACGACGGGGGTACTACCCCTGATGGGGTGCCATACATTGTAATGGAATATGTAGAAGGATTACCCGTAGATACTTACTGCGAGAAACATAAGCTATCTGTTAAAAAAAGGGTTGAGCTTTTTCTGCAGGTGATAGATGCTGTGCATTATGCTCACCGGCAACTGGTAATACACCGCGATCTGAAGCCTCAGAATATATTGGTGACAAAGGAAGGTAATGTAAAGCTGCTTGACTTTGGCATTGCACATATTCTTACAGCCACAGAGGATGAGAAACTGCAGGCAGGTCATTTTTTCGGTACTCCTCATTATGCGTCGCCAGAGCAGCTTAAAGGTGAGACTCCCGGTATTACTTCAGACATTTTTCAGCTTGGGTTAATCTTTTATAAAATCTTTACAGGTAATAATGCCAGGTCCACTGAAGAGCCTAAAACAATGCTTTACACCACTGGCAATCACACAATCACCAGCCATTATCAGCCAATCAGTAATTATATTATTGATGCAGGATTTCATGATAGATCATCTGATTTGAAAGCGATAACTGCCAAATGTTTACAGGAGAAACCCGAAGACAGATATGATACAGCCCATGCATTAAAAGATGATTTTCTGGCTTTTTTACAATTCAAACCAGTGATCGCCCGCAATGGAAATGCTAAATATTTATTGCGCCGTTACCTGCGCAGAAACCGGACAGCCGTACTTCTTGTATTTCTTTTATTTTCCACTATGCTGGCAGGTATTTTTGCCACCAGGCATCAGGCTAATCAGGCTTTAAAGGAAAAAGAAAAAGCTGAGCAGGTGGCTTTCTTTATTAAAGAAATTTTTGAGGCCAGCGACCCTGATGTAAATAAGGGAGATACCATATCTGCACTGAAATTGCTTGAGGGAAGTGAGAGAAAAATTGACCAGATATATGGACAACCTGAACTGCAGGCCGAAATGTATAACCTTACCGGAGAGTTATATGCCAAGTTAGGGTTTTGGGATGAAGCACGGGGATTATTCCAAAAAGCACTTATGCTGGAACATTCCATATCCGGTAAAGCTCATGATGATTTTCTTGCCAGGGTTTATCTCAACATTGCCGGAAATCAGCGAAACCTATCTCACTTTGAAAAAGCTGATTCTTTTGTCAATCTCGCCCTGGATATAAGAAACAACATGCGTGGAGGAAATTCTGCCGATGTTGCAGTGGCATTAAAAGAAAAGGCTTATATCTTAAACCAACTGAGTGAATACGAAAAAGCACTTGCAGCCGTAGATGATGCCATAACGATATTTGAAAAGCAAAACCCGGAAGGGTATTACGAAGAACTCTCTGATTGCTACAATTACAAAGCCTCTATTTTACGTGAAACCGCACAATTTGAGGAAGCTATTGATGCACAGGAAAGATCCCTTGCCCTGGCCTATGAAAATTTCAACGGGGAAATTAATACCAGCGCTGCTATTGCCCTTAATAATCTTGCTATTTTATTAAATAAAGTTGGGAGATACCAGGAAGCAATACAGCGCTACCAGGAATCGTATGAGATGACTCTTACCCTGCAAGGCCCTAATCATCCGGATATACCGGTCAGGCTAATCAATATTGCTGGCACTTATTATAAACTGAAGGATTATGAAATGGCCGATTCTCTCAATCACCTGGCATATAATAAGTTTAAGGATTTGTATGGCGATTTTCATAACCATACGGTATCATCATTATATAACATTGCCAATTTATACTACTCTACTGCCCGCTATACGGAGGCAGAGGAATACTACCGCAAGGTAATTGAGGCCGACAGAAAAATTTTTGGTGAGGAACATACCTACCTGGCTGATGATTATACCCAACTGGGAAAACTTAAAATTGAATTGCAGGATTATGAAGAAGCCATTGCGCTTTTTCAGCAGGCCGAACAAATTTATAATAAGAAATTCCCTGAAGGCCATCAGAAAGTAAGTCACTTATTGTCAACCAAAGCCGATATGTATGGAAAAATGAAGCGGGTGGATAAGTGTCTCGAATACTATGATAAGGCCATTGAAATGGCTACAAAATTTTTAGGCAGGGACCATCCGTATATTGAAGACTATAGAACATATAAGCAGGAATATATTGAACAGTTTAAACAAGAAAAACTGTTAACGGCTAATAACTGATCGTGGCAGATATTGGATAATGGTCTGAAAGCACTATTTTGTCCCTCTGAAAATCAAGTGAAGAAAGTTCCTGGCTGTGAAGGATGTAATCAATACGAAAAGAAGGAACCTTGCCAATGTAGGTATTCCCTACTCCGTTTCCTGCTGCTACGAAAGAATCAATCAGGTTCCCTTTCATTTTCCGATAAGTATAAGATACGGGTGTATCATTAAAATCGCCACAGGATATAACGGGATGGGGAGCGCGCTTAATCTGATTGCTTATTGTTATGGCCTGCGCTGAGCGTTTGATATAAGCTGTTTTCATTTTGGCTGAAATATTTCGCAGGCTTCTGATATGCTCTTCATTATACCTAAACTGTAAGGTGTCGATGAAGTCATAATCGCGTTTTAAAAATCTTATCGATTGTAAATGATTATTATATACCCTGATGGTATCATCCATTACCTTAATATCTGTGTAAATAGTAATATTTCTGGTATCCTCAAAATTAATAAATCCCTCATTTACAATTGGATATCTGCTATATGTGGCAATGCCATAGCCGGTATTGTTGCTTACGCTGGTAAAATGAACATGTTTATAGGGCAATGCTGCCAATGCTCGTTCAATGTCGCTCTGCTTAAGTTTTCCGGTGCCCGCAAAATATTCCTGAAGGCACAGTACATCAGGGTTTTCGGCCTTTATATATTCAAATATATGCATGTCGGCTTTGTCGTCATTTACCCAATCGTAGTAATTGAATAAGCGTACATTATAGGAGAGCACTTTAAGTGTTTTTGCCGGATAAGGGTCGTTATTTTTAAGGTTTATCTGTATGTAGGTTTCCAGGTGGTTCCAACCCAGTGCAATGGAGATAATTGGCAGGAATATATATTTTTTTTTTCTGAAAAGCCAAAGGAGCAAAAAGGCAACATTTATCATCACCAGCGATGGGTAGGCGAGACCAAGGAACTGCAGAAACCAGGCTTTTTCGGGATTTACATGATAACTCAGATAAGAGGTAACAAGTAAAAATGCAAAAAAGAGATTCAGATAAATAAGAAGATGCTTAATGAGGTTTTTCATAGTGGTACAGCCTAATAAATCTTAATTATCCTTGGCGCGGAAGAGAAACTCTTTTTCTTCTTTTGAGAGGCTGTTATATCCGGATTTTGCTATTTTATCAAGAATGGTATCAACCTCTTCCTGGTATTGACGCTTTTTGGTATTGTATTGAATATCATCGGCGGGAGGCTTTTTTCTATGTGTTACCTTAATCTTTTTACCAGGTTTAAAGTAATTTCCGATAGAAGCTAAAACTTTGGTAAAGCCTTCTGAAATATCATTTCCCTTTCGCATTTGCATGGCAAAGATATACCCGTATAAAGCCCCTCCAAGATGTGCAATATGGCCACCAGCGTTGCTGGAAGCAATACTTAAAACGTCAATAACCACGGTTATCAGAGCAATGTATTTAAGTTTTACCGGACCAAGGAACATCAGGTACAGTTCAAAATTCGGGGCGTAGGCAGAGATGGCTATAACAATGGCCAATACTGCCGCTGAAGCACCCAGTGCTATAGAGATGTTGAGGCTTTGATTGAATACTGGAAAAACATTGAAAGCAAGGATGTACAAACCTGCGCCGGTAAGCCCTCCTAAGATATAAACACCAACCACTTTCCTTGAATCCAGAAACTGGGTGAAAATTTTGCCAAACCAGTAAAACCAAAGAAGGTTAAAAAGAATGTGCAGAAAACCCTCGTGAAGAAACATATAGGTAAACAGGGTCCAGGGTTTTCTGGCTAGTTCTGACAGACTGGCAGGAACAGCCAGCAAGTGAATCAACTGGTTATACAGGCCGGGGACATTGCCAAGATAAGTTACGACCTGCACCAGTTTTACCAGAATAAACACGCCCAGGTTAATGTATATCAACCGGGCCAGTATGTCCCCTTGTTTAAAGGAGATTTTTATTTCGTCAAAAATTGTCATTTTGCTGTAAAACGTCAATTAATAAAATTTTGTTCTGTTGTGTTGCCAGTATTTAATCAGTAAAAAGCCAAAAAGCATTCCTCCTAGGTGTGCAAAATGTGCAATGTTACTGCCGGGTTTGGTGAGCCCAAGATAGAGTTCAATAACACCATAAATAATTACAAAGTATTTGGCTTTAATGGGGATAGGAGGAAAGAGCAGCATTAAGCGGGTATTCGGGAAGAGCATACCGAATGCCAGCAGTACGCCAAAAACAGCTCCTGAAGCACCTACAGTGGGGATATTCATTTTAAAGCTTAACAGCTGTTGAAGAAAACCCGCAGCTTCTTGCTCATACCTGGAATTGTTAGGATTATCGTACCAGGCATCTAAAAATTTATCGTTAATTTGGTTGAAATATCCCGGGAAGTTCTCTTTTACAAACATGGCAAAATCATCCGGAGAAGGTGTATTCATAAGGGCAGCCATTTCCTCCTGAAGATTCATTAATTGCAGGTGTACAACTAGTGTATGCAGGGCTGCTGCGCCAAGTCCGGTAACAAAATAATAAAGCAAAAAGCGCTTGCTACCCCATACTCCCTCAAGCACCCGGCCGAACATCCAAAGGGCAAACATATTGAAAAACAAGTGAAATATTCCACCGTGCATAAACATGTGGGTGATAACCTGGTATGGCTCAAAATATTCTGATTTGAAATAATACAGACCCAGCATGCGGGTTAACTGAATTCCAAATGCACTTTCCAGAACATACGTGGCCAATAATAGCAGCACATTCAGTATCAGCAGGTTTTTTACTACAGGAGGAGTATCACGCATCGTATTTTAAATATTTTTCTATTGTCGTTTTCTTAAAAAATTATATCAGGTTATAACCTGACATTTTTAAGTCAAAAATGTTTATTTAAATCGTTGTTCAATATCTTCCAAAGGTACAATATGTATTACATTTTTACCTGTTGGAGAGTAATTCGGACTTTCACAGGCAAAGAGTTTATCGACAATCTCCTGCATTTCTTCGCGGTTTAGTTCTTTACCATAACCGATTGCAGAGGTTCTTGACAATGACCGTGCCAGTTTCTCATGTAATGTTTTTCCTGCCTTTTGTTCAGTATTTTTAAAATCGGCGAGCAGATTTTCCACTACTTTATCTACATTAATTCCCTCCATACCGGCAGGAATGCCATTAATTACAATGGTATTGTTTCCAAAGCTTCGGATATCAAATCCCAGCAGGGTAATATCATCGAGTACTTCTTCAAGCAGGGCATAGTCTCCGGGTTGAAGCTCCAGGGTTTGCGGATAAAGGTTTTTTTGAGACATACCGGTTTTGTTTTTCAGGGTATGCAGCATCCGTTCATAGAGTATGCGTTCATGCGCGCGGCGCTGATCTATGATCATAAGCCCGCTCTTTACCGGTGTGAGAATGTATTTGGCTTTTAATTGAATAAACCGGGGGGCATGATGCATCGGCCCAATGTCCATTTCTTGCTGCCCTTCTCTTTTTGCCTGTACCTGTTCATCAGGCTTGTTTTGGCTGTAAAGTGTTTCCCAGTTATAAGGAATGCGCTGACTGTTACCCCCACGATAGGTTGGCGTTGATTTTTCCTCTGCCTCAAACGGATTAAACTCCGGGTTTATATTGATGGTGGGAGGCTTAATTTCCTGGCCTTTCTTAAGCAAGGGAATGTTAAATGCTTTTTCATTATTGAAGTCTAGAGAGGGGACTACGTTGAATTTTCCCAGGGCTTCTTTTGTTGAGGCCATTAATAATTGGAAAATAGAACGCTCATCTTCAAATTTTATTTCTGTTTTTGTAGGATGTATGTTGATGTCTACAGTAGAAGGATCAACATCCAGGTAAATAAAATATGAAGGGGAAACATCAGGGGGCAAAATTTTTTCATAAGCCTGCATTACGGCTTTATGGAAGTAAGGGTGGCGCATATACCTCCCGTTGGCAAAAAAATACTGGTCGCTCTTTCTTTTACTTGCTTCAGGCTTCACCAGATAACCGGATATTTTCACTATGCTGGTATCTGTATGGAGATCTACAAGGCTATTGGAAATTTTCCGGCCAAACAGGTGAACCAGTCGTTGTTTTAACCCGGTTTCCGGGAGCTTGTAAATTTCATTTCCATTATGAATTAAGGACAGGCAAACATTGGAATGAGCCAGTGCTATGCGCTGAAATTCAACAATGGCATTCCGTAGTTCAGTGGTTTCAGTTTTTAGGAATTTTCGCCGGGCAGGCACATTAAAAAACAGGTTTCTTATAACAAAGCTGGTGCCACCGGGGCAGCTGACTGGCTCCTGCTTTTTTACTTCCGAGGCACTTATGGTAATGGAGGTACCCAATTCATCTTCCCTTCGGCGGGTTTTCAGGGTGAGTTCTGATATGGCTGCAATAGATGCGAGAGCTTCCCCACGAAATCCTTTGGTTAAAATGGCGAAAAGATCATCGGCTTTTTGAATTTTTGATGTGGCATGGCGTTCAAAAGCCATTCGCGCATCGGTAGCAGACATGCCACAGCCATTATCAATCACCTGAATGAAAGATTTACCTGCATCTTTAAGTACAATGGTAATATCGTTAGCCCCGGCATCAATGGCATTTTCAACCAATTCCTTAACCACACTGGCAGGTCGTTGGATTACCTCACCTGCTGCAATTTGGTTTGCCACCGAATCGGGTAACAATTTTATTATGTCTGGCATAGATTAAATTTGCGATTAGAGGTAAAAAATGTAATATGCCAGGGCAGAGAAAAACAAGATTAAAATAATGAGGCGGATATTTGAAGCTTTGTTACCCGTCTTTTTTTGTTGTTTATAATACCCCCTCATAGAGCCTCTTCGGATAGCCGGCTGATAGTTTCCCTGGGCATCAGACTTTTTTACACCCATTTCCATCTCTATGTCCTTTATCCGACCCTCTAATTCCTCTTTCTGCTCATTGTAATAGATTGGCACATAATTAAATTGCCTGTTCTTATTTATTTTTATTAGCCTTGGTATACCCATGGTAGTCTATTTTTTACAAAGTTACTTATTTTAATAAAGAAATTCCAAAACGGCATCGATATCGCCATATAACAAACAGCTTATTTCAGCGCGACGAATTCAAATACCATTGTAAAAACCTGCTCCAAGATTTTGTAATAGCCCGGGCAAATAATAAAACCTAAGTTGGGCGGTTGGAGCAAGCGAACAAGCGCTTTACTTAAACGATTGAGCGTAATCGCTCAATTTGGGTAAAACTCATTTAAAGGGTATTTTATTTTATTGCCGCTACCCCTGAATGTTATGCACCTGCCATTGCAGCAAGGGCTTTTATCGTTTTCCAATTCCGGATGGTGGCAGTAACTTTTAATTTCTTTTCAAGGAAATTATTATT
>Ga0207419_1000379_pt1 | contig 38202 bp, 30 predicted proteins | sample ElkSloMetagenome_4_FD_184723 | JGI IMG/M metagenome (GOLD analysis project Ga0207419, IMG submission 184723) | Hot spring microbial communities from Elkhorn Slough, Monterey Bay, USA - MD2A (version 2) | ecosystem: Environmental > Aquatic > Marine > Intertidal zone > Estuary: Microbial mat ...
GGAAGAAGAGAACGGCAAGGTTGCTGCCGCAGCGGAGCCAATGAGGGATCTGAAGGAAGCCGGAGTCCAAAATCGTCACCTAAGCGAAAGCGAACCTTCATTTAGGCGGCCAGGAGTGGGCCCTAGGTTGGGTCGATGTCTATGTTATTCCAATGCATATTCGCTCGGATCATAATATTCGCGTTTCTTGAAATTAAAGGAGTCGAAGAGTTTTCTATGCCTGGCAAGCCCATATTCTTCGGTACGACTCTCGTATGAGCTAACCCATTGAAGCAGGTTCTCCAGGTTGTCGTCTTGTTCTTGGCGCGAACGAAATTTTTCCGGCTCCCATGGTCTTGAGCGACAGTGTGAAATGCATGCATCAATGCCGGGATTGAGGAAAATGAGTTGGTCGCAATGCTCCAACAGAGGCTCAATGATGTCGGCGTAACAGCCCTCGATAATCCATCTATCGTTATCTGCAATCCAGCGCTTCACATCCCTAATACTGTCTTGGAGGGGGCGTCTTTCCGTACCACTTTGAAACGCCACTTCATCCAGCGACAACCGAGCGGCAGGATGCTTGGCAATCAGGCTCCTTGACAGGGTACTCTTACCCGCTCCTGCGTTTCCAAGAAGTATGATTTTCATGGCGTTTTTGGCTCTGCGGCGAAACGTTAAAGATGTGCGGCGCAAAAGAAGCGCAGCGTGTTTTCGTCCGAACGAGCGCCTCGTTATTCATTTCTTTCCGCGATGAGGCAAAGAGCATCCGGGTCGGAAACTGTCGAGGCACGAAATCTACTTCAAACGGCAACCGTGCTTCTTCTACGTCATGGATGCTGAGATTCATCGCTTCGTTGGAAGCTGGCTATGCAATCGCAAGCTTCAGATAGCGTCTTAGTACCATGAGTGACAGAAATTGATTTCTTTCGTGCATCCACTGTGGCGACTTGGAGTCCCAAAATATATCGCGAGCACGGCGGCACTCTTGCACCGTTCGACCCAGCGGAAGGTGCCGCGCGGGCATCCTGACGAGGAGGCGCTGACCGCGGACATCATCGCGCTGACCTCGCAGTATGGGCGCTACGGCTGCCGGCGCATCACGGCGCTCCTTCGGGAGGCTGGATGGACGGTGAACGGTCATGGGAACTTCCGTGTTTTGAGATTGAGTTGGCGGACGCTGAGAGGCCAGCCGCTACGCATGCAGGGCCCGGTATTCCTGAAACAGATATCCGTCGTCGTAGTTTCGCGTTTCGATATGCTCCAGGTCGGGCGGTGCTGTGGTGTCGCCGAAAAACGGCACGTCATCACCGGGGATGATCGGAGCGCGCTTGAGGCGCAGGACATCGATCTGTCCCATCGCCAGAAGCGCCCCGGCGAAGGCGCCGCCGCTACAGAGGTAGATCGGGCCCGCTGATCGGCGTCGTATCGCGTCGATGGACGCGGCGTCGCAAGACACTAGCAGGTCGCGGTCGGTGGCCTCCGGCAGTTCGAGGGACTTCGAGAACACGACGGTCTTCATGTGGGGATAGGGGTTCTGGTCAGGTTCCATTCCGGAGCGGTAGCCGAATTCGTAGGTCGCCCGGCCCATGATCGCGGTTGCGAGATTTGCGAGGCGGGCGGCGTAATCCTCGACAACCGGGCCTTCCTGCGCGAACCGGAAGATGTCCCGGTCAGGTCCGCATATGAAACCGTCGATCGAGACGGCGACATCATAGATGATGGGACGCATGGAAAACTCCTTCGCCCGGGTTGTATTGTTCAGTCGCAGTGCAAATCATGTCTGCCCGCCGGTGCTGACCCAGCAGCGATACCAGAGTGTGCGGAAAACCTCCTGCGGCTCGGTCAGCCCTGCCTCGGAAAAGAGGACGCGGATCCGATCGCCGGATACGACCGGCAGTTTCGGGATCGCATCGAGTTCCAAACGAACCGCGTCTGCCGAAACGCCAAAGATATCCGCGTGCGCCCGAAAAGCGGGTATCAGTTCGGCGAAGTCATCGCTTTCGTCGAAGCACAGGTCCGCATGGATCAGCCGCCCGCCGGGCGCGAGCCGGTTCCGAAGCCCTCTCAGATAGGTCAGCTTGCTGCCGTCGTCCGGCAGGTGATGCATCACCAGCAGCGATGTCACGACATCGAAGGTCTCGCCGTCGGGCAGGTCATCGACGGTTCCGACGATGAGGCTGACCTCGGGCGATGCGCCCGAGGTCCCGGCAACGGTCCGCACCGCCTCGAGATTGCGGGCCGACGGGTCGATTGCAGTGATACCTCCGATGGCGTCGCTGCTCCGAAATTCCTCGATCTCCCTGCCGCCACCGGCCCCGACGACCAGGACGTGCGGGACCTCCTGGCCGCGGCTGGCGATCAGGGCGTGAACGAGCCGGTACATGGCATCGAGGCCGGGAATGGCGCGCTGTATTTCTCGATACATTGCTCGCCGATCCAATCCGTGATCCTTTGAATGGGGCATCATGTGTGTTTACGTCCGCTTTCCGTCAGTCCCGCCGCCGACAAGTCGCGAAGTGCCAGGACGCACAGCCCCGAATAGACGATCGATCTGCAACCGCACGCCATAGCCGTCGCTCATGCCCAGCAGCACCTGATCGATCTCGGCCGGGGCATCGGCATAGTCACCGGTTTCGCCGGTCACGGCGCGCGTGACGGTCACGCCGGCATCGGCAAGCTCGGCGCCATGGCTGATCAGCACATCGCCGTCGTTGAACCGGTAAACCTGCCGGGTCATGACGATGGCGCCCGTCTGGGTGCGCATGCCGTCGCCGACGAAGTACCCGTCACGGGTCCAGTCGCCGATGACGAGGTCCGGGAAGGCCGGGTCGCCGTTCGGAAGGGTGCCCTCGACACCGCCGTCGAGCGTGCCTGCCGGGTAGATGTAGCCCTGCGTGACGAAGGCCTTGCCATAGGCAGGCCCGCCGTCGCCGAAGACCGGCGCTGCCGCGAAGACGAAGCGCGAGATGTCTTTGGCAACGTCGAAGGCCGCGAGCGGCTCTCCGGCGTTTCCGGCGAAGGGGATGGCCGCAATGGCGGCGGCCAGAAGTAGATTGGTACGTTTCATTGGCTAGGTCCCCGTTTCTTGGCGTTTCAGCAGACGGACGCGTCCGCGGGTGCGGAGCGTTGGTGAGCGACATGCGGTTCGCGCATGTCGGTCGTTTCGGGGCGCGTGACACGGTGTGCGTCGGTCGCAACACCGGTGGCGATGCGGCTGGCGGCAATGCCGGCGGCGTCGAAGAAGCCGGTGTAGATCGGCTTGAAACCGGCGAACCAGAGGCCCGGACGCTTCGGATCGCGTTCGCCCATCGGATGGTGCGGGCGGCCGTTCCCGTCGAGGACGTCGAGATGTCCGAGAAGCGGCTCAAGCCCGGTGCGGTAGCCGGTGGCCGCTATGACGACATCCGGCCGGCAGACCGATCCGTCGGCCAGAGCGACAGTGTCGCCGGAAACCCCCTCGACGCGCGGTACGATCCGGAACCGTCCCGCCTTCAGGGCCGCGACGAAACCGTCGTCGATCGCGAAGGTCACGCCATCACGCAAGAGCCGCGTGCTTCCGCCATCGGGGTGACTGGTCAGCCCGTACCGCCGGAGATCCCCGAGAAACAGCCGCTCGGTCAGCCTGAAGGCCGGGTCCAGCACGGCGTTTGGGAGCGCCGCGAAGAGACGTGCCAGCCCGTGAATCGGATAGCCGAAGATGCTCTTCGGCACGACCGCCGGGCCGTAGCGGACCGACACCATCACCTCGGCCGGATTGTGGCGCGCTAGATGGTTCAGCGCGTCCGTGCCGGAGTTGCCCGCGCCCACGACCAGCACGCGCTTGCCATCGAAGCGCGATACGTCCCCGAGATCGGCGACGTGCAAGAGCTCGCCGGCAAAGGCCTCGTGCCGCGTCCAGTCAGGGATGTAGGGGATGCTTTCCCGACCCGTCGCGATGACCACATTCTCCGCGTCGTACTCCGAGGCGTCGGTCGTGATCCGCCATCCGGTTCCTCTTGGTTCGACAGCCGTCACGGCAACGCCGAAGTGGATGTGTGCATCCAGCCGTGCAGCGTAGCGTTCCAGATGCGCGACCACCGTGTCCCGCTTCAGGTACGTGCCGTCCGAGGTCGGCGCCGCCTGCCCCGGAAGACCGGCGAACTTGCGATGGATGTTCAGCCGAAGCGCCGGGTGGCGCGTCCGCCAGGGGTCTGCCACCCGATCCCGTGCCTCCAGCACGGTAACGGGCAGGCCTCGTTCGGTCAGGGCGTGCGCGGTGGCGAGGCCGGAAAGCCCCGCGCCGATCACCAGCGTACTGTCGGGTCTTATGGTGTTCATTGGTTTTCCTTTCAGCGGTTTAGCGCCAGTGGTTCGGGATCGCCGGATCGTCCGGCGCTGCGTATTGCTCAAGGCCCATGTCCCGGAGGAGGTGGTGGGGGAGTTGAGACAGCGCTCTCATCTCCCGGCGGATGCGCCGCCGCTTCGCGGCTTCTGCCAGCCGGTCGAGAAGCGTCTTTGCGATGCTTGAAGGTTGCCGGCGCCGTGCGTAGGATTGGATGGAAGTCATGGTCATATCGTTCGTCCTTTTCTGAGCCCGCTCGGACGCGGGCGATAAAGTGCGCATTGAATGGATCGCGCGGCAGGCCGTGCGTCTCGATCGAGCCGAAGCCGGTTTCCGCCGGGTACTCTTCGGCGGTCTTCACCCCCGCATGACGCCCAGGCCCGAACCGCCCAGACCGATCGAGATCGGTGCCTGCGGATCGGGACAGAGGGAGGAGGTCAGGCCGCGGTCGGGGGAAGCATGGCGTGCGCCATGCAGCCGACGTGACGGTGATCCGTGCCACAGCACCCGCCGACGACTTTCAGCGCCGGGAGCTTTCGGGAAAGATCGGCATGGAGCGCGCCGAACTCTTCAGGGTCGCCGTCATCCAGGGTTTCTGCCTCGTCGAGTTCCGCGTGGCTGAGCCGCGATGCGTTTGCGCGGACACCGCGGATGCGGCGGCACCATGCTTCGTCGATCAGAACGTCACGAAAGTGCTCGGGGTGCGCGCAATTGATCATGTAATAGAGCGGTGCACCCCCGGTTGCCGCGTCCGTTTCGAGCACGGCGCGCGCCAGCGGCGTTCCGTCAGGAAGGCATCCGTCCGGTTCCACCGTGAAGGAGATGGCAACGGGGACGCCCGCCTTGACGCTTGCACGGGCGAACCCGATCGCCTCCGGCATGCTGCCGAAGGTCAGCGCGCTGACCAGATCGACCCCGCATGTCGCGAGCAACGCGATCTGCGGCGCGTGGATTGCCTCAGCGGCGGCCGCATCCAGGGCGAGCCCGCCGTCATAGGCGTCGCCGGCGGGTCCGATCACGCCGTTGAGCAGGATCGGCGAAACGCGATCTTGCCACCGTGCCCGGATCGTCATGGCAAACCGGACGGCCTCGCGGGTAAGGTCCTGCATCTGGGTGGGCGAACGGCCGACTGCGTCGGCCCAATGCGTCCCGGAGCGCCAGGTGTTGGTGTCGAGAACGAAACCGGTTCCGGTCGTCTCGGCCATGGCGAGAAAGCGGTCGAAGTACCGGTCCATCGCCGCACGGGCGGCGTCGTCTTCGAGCAGGACGCAGGCAGCGAAGGCCGGCAAGTCGAACCCTTCGAGGAACAGCATGGAGGTTTCGAAACCGCCATCGGTCAGATAGGTGCGCGGGTCGGCGAGGTAGCTGCGGGTCACGTCGGTGTGGAAGGCTTTGATCTGGTTTTGAATGGTCATCATTTAATCCTTGCTCACGATTGAATGGCCTGATCGGCCGATGTCTTGGGCAGGATCATGGACCTTTGGGTCGAGTCGCGGTATGAGGATAACGGACCAAAACGGTGTTTATCGGCCACATAGGGCCTGTTGGAGGGCAACATGACCATCAGTACCACCGTTATCGGAGCACGCTATGCCGGGACGTCGGTACTGTTCTCGATCCTCGACGTCCTGGCGTCGGTGGGGCGCGATTGGGAAATGCTGCATGGGCTTCCGATGCAAGTCCCGGTCTTCAACGTCAGTCTCAGAACAGCCGATGGTGCCCCGTACTGGGACGTCAACGGACGCAAGATCACGCCCGATGCGGTGCTTGCCGAGGCCCCCAAACCGGATCTTGTCATCGTGCCCGATCTGCATTTCGATCCGAACGCCGGATTGCCCGCAGACCTGAAGCCGGTCGCGGGCTGGCTGGGGGCGGCCCATGAGAGGGGCGCGATCGTCACGTCCGTCTGTTCCGGTGCCGTCTTGCTTGGCGCGGCCGGCCTGCTCAACGGCAAGGAGGCAACGACGCATTGGGGCTTCGCCGATATGCTGGGCCGTGAGTTCCCCGAGGTGAAAGTCTGCAGAGACCGCATTCTTGTGCCCGCGGGGGAAGGCCACCGCGTCGTCACCGCTGGCGGGGCTTCGGCCTGGGCCGACCTCATGCTTTACCTGATCGGGCGTTTCGCCGGCGCGGATGAAACCCGCCGGATCGCGAAGATCTACCTGATCGATCCGCATCTTGACGGGCAATTGACATATGCGTCACTGACCTCTGCGCGCCAGCATGAGGACCAGTTGATCGCGCAGGCGCAGGTCTGGGCGGCGCAGCACTACGACAAGCCAAGCCCCGTCGCCGCCATGGCGGAACGCAGCGGCATGACCGAGCGCGGATTCCATCGCCGGTTCAAGAAGGCGACAGGCCAGGCGCCGGGTGACTACATCCAGACCCTCCGGATCGAAGAGGCTAAGCAGCTTCTTGAAACCACCGCCACGCCGATCGACGAGGTTTCCGCAGAGGTCGGCTACTCCGAACCATCCAGTTTCCGCTCGGCGTTCCGCAAGCGGGTGGGTATCTCAGCGTCTGCATACCGAAAGAAGTGGCAGGCACTTGCGCCAGTGCACGACTGAGGATTGCGAAATTGGGGTCGAGCTCTTGGAGCAGTCCGACCTGAGCGCCCGTGCGTCCGCGCATCTGGCGATGCAGGCCTGGACCGCGTTCCCCTGCAACCGCGTCGCCGAAGGCATCGCCGACGCCGAGCGCGCGCTGGCGTTGGCGCGAGCGACCCGCGATGCCCACGCCGAGGGACTGATCCGACGAGACCGGTGCGGCGCCGTTCGGCAGCAGCGAGCTGTGCGAGTGGTCTGGGTCATCCCTACTGGAAGGGCGCCGACCAGGTTTGCCAGGACCAAGCGTTCGGCCAAGCCGTTTCTCAAGCTCGGCTAGCGCGTGCTCGCCCATCAAGGGCCTGCCAACGGTCTGACCCCGTGCCAGACGCCCGTGCCAGCGCAGCAACGCGTTCAGGGTCGTCTGGCGTATCCAAGCACTGCGCGACATTCTCGACGCGCTCAAGTAGCGGTCGCGAAAGTCTCGGACATCCGTCGGTACCCAAAGGGCTTTTTGCATAGTTCTGGGGTCTCACGTGTAACACCTGCGCCTCGGTGGAGCACTTCGACGGTTTTCCGCTAAGCTCAGAAGATGCCTTACATCGAGTCCGCCGGCCCGACGCAAAACTGCGGCTGACGGTGGGCAAGAACAAACCGAGCGCTTCCATGCCGACGATTTCGATGTTCTACGGACTCATCATCCGGATGTATTACGCCCCGAGCGAGCATCCGTCCATTAAGCGCGTTTCGCCTTTAGCGAATTATATAATTCTTGTTGAATTCGACAATGACGAAACCGGTTATTTAGACATGAAGCCATACTTGAACTTTGGCGTCTTTAAGAAGATTCGCGATCCAGAGGTTTTCAAACAGGTCCGCATCTCATTTGACACGGTCGAATGGTCCAGCGGGATTGACCTTGATCCGGAATTTGTCTATACAAACTGCCAAAAGAAAACGAGCCCAACCACAGCGTAAGCAAAGGACGGGGTCTCAGATGCTTGTTACACCGCCACACACAAAACACACCAAGTTTCCTGGTGACGCGGCTCCAGCTGCGTCACCCACGCGACGAAGCTTCAGCTTCGCGTCGCCACATGTCCGCAGGCGGTATCCGCATTACTCATGAAACTGGAGCTTCATCGCTTCGGTGACGAAGCTAGAGCTTCGTCACCAGTTAGACTTCACCAGTTGGGCTCGGGCTTCGGCGTCAGCGCGCGCTGACGCCAGAGTAGATAGACCGCCGGGATCACAAACAGGCTCAGCAGCGGCGCGGTGATCATGCCGCCGACCATCGGCGCGGCGATGCGGCGCATAACCTCGCTGCCGACGCCGCCGAGCAGCATGATCGGCAGCAGGCCGGCAAAGATGGTCGCGACCGTCATCGCCTTGGGGCGGATGCGCAGCACGGCGCCTTCCTCAATCGCGGCTTTCAGGTCCGCAATGCCGCTGAGGCGGCCTTCCTTGCGCCACTGATCCAATGCGCCGTCGAGATACACCAGCATCACAACGCCGAACTCGGCGGCAACGCCAGCCAGGGCGATGAAGCCGACGGCGACGGCAACCGAGAGGTTGTAGTCGAGCAGGTAGATCAACCAGAAGCCGCCGACCAACGCGAACGGCAGTGACAGCATCACCAGCAGTGCCTCGCCGGCGTGGCGAAAGGTCAGATAGAGCAGCAGAAAGATGATGCCAAGCGTGATTGGCACGACCCGGGTCAGGCGCTCGTTGGCGCGCTGCATGTACTCGTACTGGCCGGACCAGGCGATGGAGTAGCCGGCGGGCAGCTCGACCTGCTCGCGGACAATCTGCTGCGCCTCGTCGATCCAACTGCCGAGGTCGCGCCCGCGGATGTCGACGAAGGTCCAGCCGTTGAGGCGCGCGTTCTCGCTCTTGAGCATTGGCGCGCCGTCGGTGATCGCGACCTCGGCGATCTGCGCCAACGGCACCTGGGCGCCGGTGGCGGTGACGATGGGCAGTTCGCGCAGCTTCTGCAGGTCATCGCGTTGCTCGCGCGGGAAGCGGATATTGACCGGATAGCGCTCCAGGCCCTCGACCGTTTGCGTGACGTTGATGCCGCCGATGGCAGCGGCGACCACCTGATTGATGTCGCTGACATTGAGTCCTACCCGCGCGGCGGCGAGACGGTCGGGCCTGATCTCGACGTAGCGCCCGCCGGCAACCCGCTCGGAGAAGGCCGAGGCGGTGCCCTGCACCTGCATCAGGGCTCGCTCCACGGCCTGACCGATGCGCTCGATCTCCTTGAGGTCCGGCCCGGCGATTTTGACCCCGACCGGGGTCTTGATGCCGGTCGCGAGCATGTCGATGCGGGTCTTGATCGGCATGACCCAGGCGTTGGTGACGCCGGGTAGGTCGACTGTCGCGTCCAATTCGTTAATCAGCGCATCGATGGTCATGCCCGGGCGCCACTGGTCCTCTGGCTTGAGCTGGATGACGGTCTCGATCATGGTCAGCGGCGCTGGGTCGGTGGCGGTATCGGCACGACCGATCTTGCCGAACACCCGCTCCACCTCTGGCAGGGTCTTGATCAGCCGATCGGTCTGCTGCAACAGCGCTTGGCCCTTGCCGATGGACAGGCCCGGCAGCGTGGTGGGCATGTACATCAGGTCCCCCTCGTAGAGGTCTGGCATGAACTCAGAGCCGAGCCCCTGATGCCAGTCTTGCAGCACGGGCACGCCGCTTAGGCCCTTGCGCCAGGCATCGGCGAGCCCTCGCTGCCAGGCTTCGATGGTCTGGATGGGGTCACTGGGGCCTGGCTGAACCTGATGCTCCGGGGCGTTTTCCGCTGGGGCTCGCTCCTCACCCCAGGTGAGGACCGAGGTCACGGCATCAGCGGCCTGAAACGGCCATTTCAGCGGCGCCAGCAGGCCGCCGATCCCGGCCAGCGGGATCAGCAGGCTCAGCACCAACAGCACGGAGAGGACAATCGTGGTGCGCGGCAGGCGCAGCACCGCTCGCAGCAACGGCCGGTATAGCCAGATCAGGAAGCGGTTCAGCGGATTTTTGGTCTCGTTCGGGATGCGACCGCGGATCAGATAGCCCATCAGCACAGGCACCAGCGTGACCGCGAGCCCGGCGGCGGCGGCCATCGCATAGGTCTTGGTATAGGCCAGCGGCGCGAACAGCCGCCCCTCCTGCGCCTGCAGGGTGAAGACCGGCAGGAAGCTCAGCGTGATGATCAACAGGCTAAAGAAGAGTGCCGGACCGACCTCGGCGGCGGCCTGACCGATGACCTGCCAGTGCGCGTCGCCGGTCGGCCGATGCCCATGCCGCGCCGCGAAACGCTCCAAGTGCTTGTGCGCGTTCTCGATCATGACGATCGCGGCGTCCACCATCGCACCGACGGCGATGGCGATGCCTCCCAGCGACATGATGTTGGCGTTGATACCTTGCGCGTGCATGATGATGAAGGCCATCAGCACGCCAAGCGGCAGGCTGACCACGGCCACCAGCGCCGAGCGCAGGTGAAACAAAAACGCGAAACAGACCAGCGCGACGACGATGAACTCCTCGATCAGCTTGGTGCGTAGGTTGTCCACCGCCGACAAGATCAGCTCCGAGCGGTCGTAGGTCTCGACGATCTCGACGCCGTCGGGCAGGCCGGCGCGCAGCTCATCGATGCGCTGCTTGACCGCGGCGATGGTGGCCAGCGCATTTTCGCCGGAGCGCATCACGACGATGCCGCCGGTGATCTCGCCCTCGCCGTTGAGGTCGGCCACCACCCTGCGCATTTCAGGTCCGATCTGCACCCGCGCGACGTCACGCAGCAAGATCGGCGTACCCGCCGGAGTGACCTGCAGCGGGATCAGCTCGATGTCTTCGATTGATGTCAAATAGCCGCGGGTGCGCACCATGTACTCGGCCTCCGCCAGCTCCAGCACCGAGCCGCCGACCTCGCGGTTGGCATTGCGCACCGCCTCGGACACCCGCGCCAACGGGATGCCATAGGCGCGTAGTTTCTCCGGGTCGACGACGATCTGATACTGGCGCACCATGCCGCCGACGGTGGCAATCTCAGACACGCCGGCAACGGAGGACAGCTCGAACTTCAAGAACCAGTTCTGCAGGCTGGTGAGCTGGGCCAGGTCATGCTGGCCGGTGCGGTCGACGAGCGCGTAGCTAAAGACCCAGCCAACGCCGGTCGCGTCTGGGCCGATTTGCGGCTGCACGCCGTCCGGCAACTCCGAGGCGGCCTGATTCAGGTACTCCAGCACCCGCGCGCGCGCCCAGTACAGATCGGTATCGTCGTCGAAGATGACATAGACGTAGCTGTCGCCGAAGAAACTATAGCCACGCACGGCCTTGGCGCCGGGCACCGACAGCATGCTGGTCGTGATGGGATAGGTAACCTGCTCCTCAACCACCCTCGGCGACTGCCCCGCAAAACTGGTCTTGACGATCACCTGCACGTCGGACAGGTCCGGGATCGCATCCAGCGGCGTCTGCTGGACGGAGACGATGCCCCAGAAGAAGAGGGCGGCGGTCGCTACCAGGACGAGGAAGCGGTTTTTGATGGACCAGAGGATCAGGCTAGACATTGGGATTCTCCGAAGCCGCCCTCAGCGCCGGGGACCGAAGCAAAGCTGAAGCGGCGCGGCAGATCCCTGGCCCTAAGCCCTCGGCCCTTGGCCCTTGTTTCAATTTCCATCCCCGTCCTCCCCGCTCATCGCATCCGCCGACTCGCCGTCATCCCCAGCCATGCGCATAAAGCTCGCTTGCAGACTGGACTCGGAGTCGATCAGGAACTGGCCGGAGACGACGACCTCGGTGCCCTCGTCGAGGCCGGATAGGATCTCTACCTCACCGCCGCGCTGCATGCCTGTGACCACGTCCACCGGCTGGAAGCGGGGCGCGCCGTCGTCAGCGTCAAGCAGGGTTACGACGCTCTCGCGCTCGCCGGTGACGATGAGGGCCTCGGCCGGGATCTTCAGCACATCACGCTTGGGTCCGCCATAGATGATCACGTTGGCGAACATATTCGGCTTGAGCACCAGATCGGGGTTGTCAAACGCCAGCCGAACCTTCAGCGTGCGGGTCCGCGGGTCGAGCTCCGGATACAGATAATCGACCTTGCCCTCCCAAGTCTTGCCCGGACGCGCCGGCACCCTCATCTCGGTCGCCAGTCCGGGTGCCAACCAGTCGATCTGGTGCTCATAGATATCGACCATGACCCAGACCTGACTCAGATCGGCGATGGTGAACATCTCGCTCGACTTGGTCACGTACATGCCGTCGCGGGCGGTCATCCGCGTGACGATGCCGTCGATCGGCGCGCGCACCGGGATGCGATTGCGCGGCTCACCGGACTGCTCGATCTCACGAATGATGTCATCCGGCACATCAAGCAGGCGCAGGATATTGCGCGCCTTGTCGGCACTGATGCCGCGCTGAGCTTGGCCTTGACGTGCACCGCCAGCCCCCCGCGACAGCAGGAAATCCACCTGGGCAGTCAGGATGTCCGGCGCGTAGAGCTCCGCCAGCCGCTCACCGCGTTTCACCGGCTCGCCCTCGGCGCGCAGTTCCAGCGACTCGATCCAACCGTCTGCACGCGGATGCACGTGCGCGAGACGCTCCTCGTCGTAGGCGACGCGTCCCAAGGTGCTAATGTATTTCCACAGGGTGCCGCGCTCCACTTGCGCGGTACGCACCCCCAAGGTCTGCGCGACCGCGGCCGTTAGCGACACCTGCGGATGCTTGCCCGTCATCGGATCCAGCAGCTTTTCGACCAGATTCATGCCGCAGATCGGGCAGGTGCCGGGCTCGCCCTTAATGATCCGCGGATGCATCGGACAGACGTACTTCGGGTCTAGATGCTTGACCGCATGTTCCATGGCGGTGTCGTCAACGACGTCCGAAAGCGCCTCGGAAGGTGCACCTGGTTGTTCTCCACAGCCGCCGATCATGGCGCTGAACCCCACCGCCAGCACTACAAGGAGTACTGGCGGAGACAAAGACCCAAACGATGGTCGACGGGCCAGCCGCGACCGATAGAAACGGCGTAACAAGCAATAACTGAACATGATCCCCTTCCGATATCAAGATGCCTCGCGCCGACGCGAAAGGCGCGGCGAGCAGGCCGAACTGAGCGTCAGCGAGAAACCCGCGCGCCGGTCGAGCCCTGTCTGGGCGGATCGAAGCAGAGCGAGTCGTCGCGAGACAGCGACGCGACTAGGCGTCGGCGGGGATCGGGGGCTTGGTGATCAGGTCGGGGACAAAGCGGTAGAAGTGTAGCCTGGGCAAAGGCCAATCCTCGGAGTGCCGCGATGCGACCGCGGTGGGTTCAACCGCGTGGCTGAATAAATGATGAAGGCCAAGATGTAGCGCACAGCGGGGACAGTCGAGCAGGTTGTTGTCGGCCGATGTGGAAGCGTTTGTATCGGAATCAGCGGGCGTTGGACGGCCACCAGGGGCTTCAGAGACGAGGTTGGCGGCCTGGTCGTCCGCCTCAGTCATGCCAAGATGGAACGGGCAGCCGATTGGCCGGTCCGCGTTGCCATCGTGCAGGCAACCAAGCGTCGATGCCGCGAACAACTGAATCTGAAACAATACCAGACAGAGGCCAGCGATCAGGCGGCGGCGATTAAGTCGGCTTGTCGGTGCTCGCCTGGTCATTGCTATCTGGCTTAACGACGGTCTCGGGATGCAGGTTGATGGGTTGGACGCCAGCGAAGATTGCTGTGACGATCTGTTAACGAGAATGGGAGCGATTCAGCGTCGAGGCAAGCAGCGCCGCAAGCCCCGCGAGGCGCGTCGCCGACGCGGGCGCGAGCCGCAGCAGGTAGAGCGGCTCACCGTCGACGTCGCGCAATGTCGCGGTGAGTTCGCCGCCCGCATCAATTGCAATCTCTCCAAAGCTGAAGTAGCCGCGGGCATCGGCATAGTTCAAGACAGCATCGCGCGGAGCCTGGGACTGTGCGAACAGTTGCTCAATCTCCATTCGCGCTTCGGCGCGCACGCGACCTTGATCGTAGCGGGGATCGCTGGCAGGGCCGTCATCAGGATCGGCATCGGACGCCGCGCCGGCCCCGACGCCATCGTTAGCGTCGACACCGCCGCTGCTGCCGATGCCTGCACTGAGAGGGCCGCTGACCAATTCATGCACGAGGAATCTGGGTCGATCTTGGAACGGTCTGTAGCGGAACGCGGCGGCGTAGTTCGCATCGGCACTGACGAACAGCAGCTTGTCTCGACCGTACAACGCGGCATGCTCAAGAATTGCTTGCAATTCCTGCCCGAAGTCGGTCCTGCCGTCGGGGTCAGACCAACCGTTGCGCGCTGCGTCGGATGACAATCCGTTAGCAGTGGATAGCGGCACGCCGGACACGACCACGACCCAGGTGGCATCAGAGGTCGCGAGCCGATCCTTCAGCCAGGTCAATTGTTCACGCCCGAGCAGCGTCTTCGGACGCTCTGGCGAGTCAGGCGCCGAATTGGCGTCACGATACTGGCGGGTGTCGAGCAGCAGGAGTTCTAAATGCTGCCCCCAACGAACACTGCGATAGAGTCGCTTCGGGGTCAGCGGATTCTCGCCGATGGGGTTTTGCTCCAACATCGCGTTGAGACCAGGCGGCAGCAGGTGCTCGCCGGCGCGATAGGGTGGATCATCTCTGGTGTCGTGCAGCGGGCCTGACCCCTTAATCACCTCGTGGTCGTCCCAGACCGCATAGTAAGCGGTCTCGGCCAGCAGGCGCCGCAGACCGAGATCGGCGCGGCTGTAGCGCCAGTGGGCGCGAAAGCCTTGTAGGTTGGTCGCCTTACCGAAGCTCGCGGGAATCTGCGGATTGCCATAGCGGCCGACCGCCTCGCACAACTCGTCCGCGAAGATCATGTCGCCAGCGCCGACAAACAGGTCCGGCGCGGCCTTGCCGATGGCGGTGAAGATTTCGAAGCCCAGCTCCGCGTCGCGGCAGACGTTTTGGCCAGCCAGACCACCGCCCCAAATCAAGCGCACGGGAGCCGCGGCATAGGGATCGGGCGCGGTGCTGAAGCCCCCAATCGCCTGCCCGCCGACCAGCTCATCGGGCATCGGTCCCTGGGCGGCGCCGTCAGCATTGGGCTCAGGCGGATTTGGCTCGGGCAGGGTGACAACGGCCGCGCGCCAGCGATAACGGGTCCCAGGCGTCAGCCCATCGACGACTATCTTGACGGTGTAGTCGGCGTCTGGATCAATCGGCCGCTGAAATTGCAACGGCGGACTATCGCTCGCTTCTTCCGACGCTAGCTCCACCACCACCCTGCCCACGCGATCCGCCTGCACCCAAAGCACGGCGGAGTCCTGGGTCAGGTCTCCGGCCGCAATCACCGGCGCTGGCGCGCGGTCGAGCACTTCAACCGGAGATTGCCCGGCGCCTTCTCGCTCAGACCGAGATTGCTCAATTGGCAATGGCTCGCCCGGCACTTGCTGGGCCGATAGTTGCAAGGCTGCTTGTTGCATAGCTGGCGCCGCGCCCGGCATCATCGCCGAGCCAGCGGCCATCGCAAAGGACAAGCCCGTTGCCGGCGCGGCGCTCAGCGCGGCCTGAAGACTGGTGCGTAGCGCCATAGGGCAGAGGTCTCTGAAGTGAAGCGGCGCTGAGTATGGCATTCTATGGCCCTTCTGTGACTGCATTCCGACCATAATGACAAGCCCCTATCTGATTCTCCTAGCGGCGTTGCTGGCCGTTCCGATCATCGTCACGGGTTGTGGCGCCGAAGACAGCGCCTCCGCGCAAACACCGGACATGCCCAGGTTTGCGGACCCGGTGCTGGCCGAGGGGCGCTCGGTGTGGATGAACACCTGCCGCGCCTGTCATCTGCTCGGCGTCGCCGGCGCACCCGCGGTGACCGATTACCCCAATTGGGAGCCGCGCATCGCCAAAGGCATGCGGGCGCTCTACAAGGGACCGCTCAACGGTATCAAGGGAGAAAACGGAAAGTACAAGATGCCGCCGCGGGGCGGCAATAACCGCCTGTCCGACACTCAGATCGAGCGTGCCGCGCAGTACATGGTCGCAGCAGTAGAATATCTGCACGACCAAGCGCTCGGCCGTTAATGGGCCGTTAGACCCGTACCCAGCAAGTCCTGAATAAACCTTAAAAGGATTGCCGTTGTCGGGTATCCGAACGACAGCGATTTCGGCTCTGCCGCGTTAGGAACCTGTTCAGGACGCGCACGGCAAAACCGCTGATCGCTACTTTAATTGCTTGGGCCTGACTAGGGCCATCATGGTCGCACAGCCGGCTTCTAGACTGGACCAATCCTCAGGCATTTCCAGGCGCGCCAGCGCCGCGGTGGGCAACAGCTTGCCGTCATCGGGCTCGTCTAAATCGTTGCCGGTCAGGAATCGCACCAATGCCTCCAGTCCTGGGTTGTGGCCCACCATCAGCACCGTGGCGGCGTTCGCGGGTATCCGCCCGAGCACTTCAAGCAAGCCACGCAGATCGGCATCGTAGATGGCCTGATCCCAGACAATTTGCTTTTTCTTGAAGTCGAGCGCCTTGCACACCTCGAGTGCCGTCACCCGTGCCCGCTTTGCTGGCGAACTGACGAAATGGCTCGGCACCATGCCCTCTCGATAGAGCCAGGCGCCAACCACAGGCGCATCTTTGCGTCCACGTTTGGCGAGGGGACGGTCGAAATCAGTGGCCGCACCCCGGTTCCAGTCGGACTTAGCGTGGCGTAGGATTAACAACTCGCGGGGCATGCGTGAAAAGGGGTCTGAGTGTGGCAAGCGAGGATAAAACCTGATGACCGCGGCATTGGCCTGCTGTGAGCGGGCGATGTAGCGACAACTTGCAACCACCTGGGGTCAAGCCACGCTCCCATGCCGCAATGTTTAACATAATGGCTGCAAGAACGAAACCAGACCTCTTGCTAAAAATAAAAAACCGCCTTGTTTTTTGGAGAATCTTGTCCTTAGCCTTGTCTTGCGGATACTCGACAACGACAACGACAACGCCCTCGTAACGCGCACATACGAGCCGGATGGTGGATGCACTGCGCCCGATCTCTGAACAAGGTCCACCGCAGGGGCATTAATTTGACAGTCTCAAGCGACTGGGAGACGATCTGAGTTGCAGAGGCCGCAGCTACCCGGTCTCAGACAGCAAACGATCGATCATGCCCTCGGCCTGGCTCAGATAGCCGCTGCCGAAGAGGTTCAAGTGATTCAGAATGTGGTAAAGGTTGTACAGGGTCTTTCTGATGCGATAGCCGTCGTCCAATGGCCAGGCGGCCTGATAGGCGGTATAAAAATCAGCACCAAATCCCCCGAAGAGCTCGGTCATGGCGATGTCCGCCTCACGATCGCCAAAATAGCAAGCGGGGTCGAAAATGACCGGGACGCCGTCTTTGGCAATGCCGAAGTTCCCACCCCAGAGGTCACCATGCAGCAACGACGGCATCGGCGCATGGTCGATCAACGCGGGGAAGCGCTCCAGCAAGCGCTCGCCGCGTTTCGCGAGTCGTCCGCCATGGCCGTTGCGGGCGGCCAGATCGAGCTGAAAAGCGAGCCGTTCCCTGCGCCAGAAGTCGATCCAGTCGGCATGCTGGCGGTTTGACTGAAAGGTCGAGCCGATCGTGTTGTCGCGATGCCAGCCAAAGAGCGATGCGGTCGTTCGGTGCATGGCCGCGAGTTGCTCGCCAGCGACCGTGCCCGAGCCCGAACCGGAACGGCCGCCGAGCGCAATGTGCTCCATTACGATGTAGGCCTGTGCACCAGCAGTTCCAGTGCACAGCGGGATCGGCACGCGGATGCTGGCGGAGGCGGCCATGGCCGCGAGCCCGTCTGCCTCCGCCTCGAACATATCGAGTAGCTCGGCGCGATTGAGTTTGACGAACCAGCAGCTATCGTCGTCGGCCAGCAGCATGGCGCTATTGATGCAGCCGCCACCAACGGCGCGAGTCGAGCTTGGCTCGAACGGCTTTCCGGTCTTGGCACGAATGCGTTCGGCGATCTGAGTCGTGAAGTCACCAGGTGTGTTCAAGGTTCGCTACCGGTTTGTCTCTAGATTCCAAATGGGGTTTAGACCAGCGGATCAGACCTGACAGATGCGCCGCAGCAATGGACTGCTGCGCGGGAAATGCGCGCGCAAAAATTCCATCTGGTCCGCCAGCACGTTTCGACCCATCAGGTAGATGTATTCGGCATGAGTCGGTACGAAGGGTACCGCCAACAACAGCATGCCGGCCGCCTCCGGCGTGCGTCCCGCCTTGAAATTGTTGCAGCGCACGCAGGCGGAGACGACGTTGTTCCAGCGATCCGTGCCACCCTTGCTGATTGGGCGAACATGGTCACGCGACAGGTGCCGTGCGGAGAAGCGACCGCCGCAATACAGACAGAGATGATCATCGCGCTGGAACAGCGTGCGGTTAGACAGTGGCGGGGCGTAGTCATCGCGCAGCTTGTTGAGCGCGTGATGCGTGCCGTGAGTAGCGATAATTGAGTGAATCTCGAGCATGCTCTGCTCGCGGGTAATGCGGTTGATACCGCCACGCAAACGCACCAGCGAACTGCCGCAGGTATAGGCTACCTGGCCCAGGAAATAGAGTCTGGCGGCCGCCTTATAATCGATCCACTCCAGCGGCATACCCGCCAGATCAGTGCGCAAAACCTGTTGGCTCAGTGACAACATCACGACGTACCGGTCAGGAGTTGGGCGCCATGATACAGCCTTGCTCAAACATTGCAAAATGGCCGCCAACATGGCCGCGATGGGTAATCGCAATGTACCGTTCATCCATCGCAGGATGACAAAGCATGCACAGTTGTGCACATCGGATTAGTAGCGGCATCTGCGCCGGACGGCGTTCGCCCCAGCCATCTACCGAATCGATCGAAAAAACGCAACATTATGTTTTAAAATATATTTTTCAGACTGTCCAAATTCTGGACAATTCGACCTCGGCGTAACAACCATGCCCCTTCACGGGGACTTCCAACGGGTTTTCCACCATGTTATCCACAGCCGTTGTTAGTAAGCACGACATCCCTTGCCGTGACATGGACTTAAGCCCCGTCAAGCACCGCTCATCGCGCAAGCCGCGGCGCGTCGCGGCGAGATGAAAGATGAAAGGAGACTTGCCCGCAAATAGTCGGCGCCCTCAAACAGATCAAAGCCGCTACCTGCGCGTCGCGGTGCAGGCGCCACTGGTCGGATTGTTCGACTACCTGCCCCCATCGTCGCCGAGCGCTCCCGAAGCCCTGCCCGGCATGCGGGTGCTGGCGCCGTTCGGCCGCGGTCGACGCGTCGGCCTGATCACGGCCATTTCCGCGACAACGGAGCAGGCAGCCGATCGCTTAAAGCCCGTGCTGGTCGTGCTTGACCGGACCCCGCTGTTTGCCGCCACCGATCTTCAATTTGTGCTTTGGGCCGCCGATTACTACCGCAGCAGCCCGGCTGAGGCGCTGTTTACCGCCCTGCCCGCACGGCTGCGCCGCCCGGAGCCCATGTTGGATGGCGCCGCGCCCGGCTGGTGTATCGACTCCGCGAACGGCCTCGACGACGCTGCCCAAGACCGGCTTCGGCGCCAAGCACCCCGCCAGGCCGAAGCGCTGGCCCTGCTCCAAGCGCATCCGAAAGGCATCGATGAGACGACCCTGCGCGAGCGGCTCGGCAAATGCGGACCAACCCTTCGCGCACTGGTCAAAAAGGGCCTGATCGAGCCTTGCCGCATCAATACCAAGGGCGCGGCCGACCCCCTGCCCGATCAACCCTCATCCCAGGCATCGACCAAGCAGCCAGAGCTCAACGCCGACCAGCAGGCAGCGGTGCGGCGCGTGCGTGAGGCGACTGGCTTTGGCTGCTTCCTGCTCGACGGCGTCACCGGCAGCGGCAAGACCGAGGTCTACCTGCGGCTGATCGACGACGCGCTGAAGCTTGGACAACAGATCCTGGTGCTGGTGCCTGAGATCGGCCTGACGCCACAGTTGCGCGATCGCTTTGCCCGTCGTATCGACGCACCGATGGCGGTGCTGCACTCGGCGCTGGGCGAGCGCGATCGCGAGCTGGCCTGGCAGCAGGCCGCGCGCGGTCGGACGAGATTGGTGTTGGGCACGCGCTCGGCGGTGTTCACGCCGCTGCCCGACCTCGGCTTGATCATCGTCGACGAGGAACACGACCTATCACTGAAGCAGCAAGACGGCTTTCGCTACTCCGCCCGAGATCTGGCCGTGCGCCGAGCGCAAATCGTGCAATGCCCGGTGCTGCTCGGCTCCGCGACGCCGTCGCTTGAGACGCTGCGCAACGCCCGCTTGGGCCGCTATCGCCACCTCGTCCTGCCACGGCGGGCAGGCGCCGCGGTGGACCCGAAGATTCTGGTGGCCGACATTCGCGCGCAGCCCTTGGAGACGGGGCTCTCCCACGCGCTGCTGACGCGCATGGAACAGGAGATCATCGCCGGCAATCAGGTGCTGCTGTTCCTAAACCGGCGCGGCTTCTCACCGGTGCTGACCTGTCACGACTGCGGCTGGATCAGCGAATGCCGCCACTGCGACGCACGCATGACGCTGCACCTGGGGCGCGACCAATTGCTTTGCCATCACTGCGGCCTAATCCAGCCCCGCCCGCCCCGCTGCCCCTACTGCGAGTCGCCGGACCTGCGCCCGCTCGGCCAGGGCACCGAGCGGGTCGAGGACAGCCTGCGTCACCGCTTTCCGGGCATCCCGCTGGCGCGCATCGACCGCGACAGCACACGCCGCAAGGGCGAACTGGAACGCCTGCTCAGCGCCGCGGAACGCGGCGAGTTCCGCATCCTGCTCGGCACCCAGATGCTGGCCAAGGGACACCACATCCCGGGCATTACGCTCGTGGGTATCCTGGACCTGGACCATGGCCTCTACGGCAGTGATTTCCGCGCCACCGAGCGCATGGCGCAACTGCTGATTCAGGTCGCCGGGCGCGCCGGCCGCGCCGAGCGCCCCGGCACCGTGATGCTGCAAACACGCCATCCGCGCCACCCGATGCTGACCCGGTTGCTACGCGACGGTTACGGCGCCTTCGCCGACGCCGCGTTGGCCGAGCGCGCCGAGGCCACACTGCCGCCGTTCAGTCATCAAGCCCTGCTGCGCGCGGACAGCCCGCAAGAGCAGGCCGCGATGGACTTCCTGCGCCAGGCGCTGGCCACCGCCCAGCCGCTGGCGCCGCCCAGCGTCGAGCTCTGGGGACCGGCACCGGCGCAGATGGAACGCCGCGCCGGGCGGCTGCGCGCGCAGCTGCTCTTGCAGGCGCCCAATCGCGGTCTGCTGCAGACGCTTCTCAGCAACCTACTGCCACAATTACGAGCCTTGCCAGCGCCACGACATCTACGCTGGAGTATTGACGTGGACCCACAAGACAGTTTCTAACGGGCCGATAGCTCAGACCAACGCGTGCGCGATACCCTGTTGTTCGACCTTTGCGTTATTCAAAAGGGCCAAGCGCCGAGGGCAGTGGCACAGGGCGATTGCGCGAAACCCAGGCCAAGCACTGATAGCCCTGGCGAGACTGCTCGCGGACGCACCGCTGCACGACTCTCTAACCGGGGCCTGGTGGCTGCTCGAGCAGGTCCCCATACCGCGCTGGAAGCAAGCCGATAACGGTCGTTGGCAACGCCGGTGGCGGGCCCATTCCGGAAGCCGCCGCCATGTGCCGGCGCAGGCCCTGGTGCACAGCAGCGTATTGCTGCGCGCCAATGAATGTGTCAAAAACAATCTGCACCATGAGCAAGCACTTAAACCCAGCAGCCGTCCTCATCTGCTCCCTTACGGCGGTTCTCGCGGCAGCACCAGCCGCGTCTGTCGCCGAGCCAGCGCAGATCGGCTTCAGCATCACGGCCCAACGAGCGCAAGACCTGTTTCGCTATCGCATCCGCGATCGTCAAGGGCGAGAGGGGAAGATCAAATTCGCGTTGCCCACTGCCGCTATCGCCGCATCAGCGGAGCGCTTTCGTGCCTATCAGCCGTCCGAGCTGCGCGATCTCGCGGACGCCGACCGCCAGCGCCGAACCGCCAAGTTGCTGGACTCGCTGCGTCAGCGCTATCCTCGGGTGGAATTCAGCACCGAAGCCAGCGGCGGGCTCGGCTGGCGCATCGGACCGCCGGTCGACTTCCAAGGCGCTCAACGGCGCATCTTCGAGGACAGTATGGCTCGGCGGATTATCGCGCTGCGCGACCGCTGGCCCGATGCCGAGATCCGCTTCGACAGCGGCGGCTACCAAATCAGCGCGCCGGACGATCGTCAACTGCGCGCAATCGAGCAAGGGCTGCGTCAGGCGCAGGACGCGGCCAATGCGGCGATCGCCGCCTATGCCGATCGCACACGGAAAGGCATGCAAACAGACGCTGCCGAGATTCGCTCCCAGGTCGGCGCCGAAGTCGATGCCATTGCGGCGGCCATGGATGACTTCGCTCGCACATTCTTCCGCGAGCGCTACTACCGTCTCAAGGATGCCCGCCAACTACTGCCTGACTTTGCCCGCATCGCTCAGGCCGAAGCCCCCGACCTGGCACCGCTGGCCACTGCGATCGCCGCCTGGAGTGCCGCGCTGGACGGCCCCGGTGCCGGTCAACGCAGCCTGCTCAACCGGCTGTTGTTGTTCACCCAGACCATCCCCTATGATGCGCTGAAAGACCGCGCCGCAAGCGCCGGCTTCCTGGCGCCGTTGCAGTTGCTGCAGCAAAACCGCGGCGACTGCGATAGCAAATCGGTGCTGTTCGCGGCGATCGCGCATCAGTTGTATCCGAAGCTCCCGATCGCGCTCGTGCTGTTGTCCAACCACGCCTACATTGCCCTCGGCCTAGCACCCCAGCCCGGCGACACCTCTCTCGACTCTGGAGGTCGCCGCTGGACGCTGGCCGAACCGGTCGGCCCCGGCAACAGCCGCATCGGCGAGCTCGCTCCCGACTCACGCGGCATTCCCGTCGAGACCTTGCTGCCGCTGTTCGATTGATCGGCGCTCGACGGGACCACCGACTTCTAGTTCGGCCTGTTGTCGGCTTGACGCTTTGGGGATGACCCGGCTGCGCTGGTCTGCCGCTCGTCCTCAAGGGGCAGACCCGGAGCCCGCGTTTCCGGTATCCTTGGCGCTCTTCGCGGGCGCACCTTCGCGCGTTCGCCGCAACCCGATTCTCAGCACCGCTCTCAACACCTACTTGTCATCATTGGGCAGTCCATGAAGTCCGAGCTCCAACATTTGGTCGGCGCAGCCCTTGACGCGCTTCGCGCCCAAGGCATTCTAGGCGACGACCAGGCCGAACAGGCGCCACTGATCGAGCGCGCCCGCGACCCCGCCCACGGCGACTTTGCGACCAACATCGCGATGGTGCTGGCCAAGCGCGCGCGCGCCAAACCGCGCGACCTGGCCGAACGACTGGTCGCGGCGCTGCCGGCATCCCCGCTGATCGACCGCGTCGAGGTCGCCGGGCCCGGCTTTATCAACTTCCGCCTCGCCGCGGATGCCTATCACGCGCTGGTGCCTGAGGTCCTGCGCCAAGGACCGGCTTTCGGTCGCTCCGATATCGGCAAAGGCAAGCGCGTGCAGGTAGAGTTCGTCTCCGCCAACCCGACTGGGCCGCTGCATGTCGGCCACGGCCGCGGCGCCGCCTACGGAGCGGTGGTCGCTGACCTGCTGGCCGCCATAGGTTTCGACCTACACCGCGAGTATTACGTCAACGACGCCGGTCGGCAGATGGACATCCTCGGCACCTCGGTCTGGTTGCGTTATCTGGAACTCTGCGGCGAGGAGTTGGACTTCCCGAGCAACGGCTACAAGGGTGACTATGTCTGGGACATCGCGGCATCGCTGCACCGCGAACACGGCGACGATTATCGTCTCGACGCCGCCGAGGTCCACAAGGGCCTGCCGGCCGATGAGGTGGAAGGCCAAGCAGGGGGCGACAAGGAGGCCTATATCGACGGGTTGATCGCCAATGCCAAGCGTCTGCTCGGCGACAATCGCTATCGTTTTGTCTTTGAGCTCGCGCTGAACACCATCCTTGACGACATCCGCGGCGACCTGGGCGAGTTCGGCGTCCATTATCAAGAATGGTATTCGGAGCGCTCGCTGACTGAAAGCGGCGCCGTCAACCGGGCCATACAGCAGCTGCGCGAGGCCGATCAGGTCTACGAAAACGCTGGCGCGCTCTGGTTCCGCTCGACCGCGTTTGGCGATGAAAAGGACCGTGTCGTGATCCGCGACAACGGCCAGACGACCTATTTCGCGTCCGACATCGCCTATCACATGGACAAGCTGGAGCGCGGCTTCGAGCGCGTCATCGACGTCTGGGGCGCCGACCACCACGGCTACATCCCGCGCGTAAAGGCGGCACTGACCGCGCTTGGCGACAACGCCGAGCGACTCGACGTGCTGCTGGTGCAATTCGCGGTGCTCTACCGCGGCGGCGAGAAAGTACAGATGTCCACGCGCTCCGGCGACTTTGTGACCCTGCGCCAATTGCGCAAGGAGGTCGGCCGCGATGCCGCCCGTTTCTTTTACGTGATGCGGCGCTGTGAACAACACATGGACTTCGATTTGGACCTGGCCAAGAGCCAGTCCGCGGACAATCCCGTCTACTACGTGCAGTATGCCCATGCGCGAGTGGAGAGTGTGCTGCACCAGGCCGCGGACCGAGGCATGGCGATTGAACCCAGCGGCGGTACCACCAATCTGGAGCGTCTGGTCGAGGACCATGAACAGGCCCTACTCAAGACCCTGGTCCGCTATCCGGAGGTGGTCGAAACCGCCGCTCTCAATGAAGAACCGCACCAGCTCACCAACTACCTGCGCGAACTGGCCAACGACTTCCATAGCTATTACAACGCGCATCAGTTTTTGGTGGAAGACAGCGCGCTGCGCGACGCCCGCATCAAGCTGATTCTGGCCACGCGTCAGGTCCTGCGCAACGGGCTGGGTTTGATCGGGGTGTCCGCACCGGAGCAAATGTGAACGCGCGGCATCCGCGCATGGCAAGACCACCGATCGGAGACACACGGATATGACCCTAGACTATCGTAAAGGCGCACCGCCCCGCCAACGCAAACGCGGCAGCCAGCCGCGCGGCACCTGTGCATTTTGGTTTCTAGTCGGCGCGCTGCTCGGTGGCTTTGGCGTCGGCGTCGCCTGGATGACGGCGGAACAGCAACCAACGGCGCAAATTGCTGGCCAAGCCGGCGCCCCTGAGGCGCCGCCGGCGCAGAAGCCCAAGTTCGACTTCTACAGCCTGCTACCCCAGGAAGAGGTCTTGGTACCAGCCGAGCGCGCCCCGGAACCGGTCGCGTTACCGCCGCCGCCGGGCACGCAGCCTGCCCAACAACCAGCGCCAACGCAGACGGCGAAGGCGACACCACCCAAGCCCATACCGGCCCCCAGCACCCGCGGCGGCGCCAACAGCTATGTGCTGCAGGTCGGCTCATTCAGAAAGAACAGCGATGCCGAGCGATTAAAGGCCCAACTCGCGATGCTCGGCATTCAGACCAACATCCAGACCGTCACCATCAACAGTGGTCAGACCTATCACCGCGTGCGCACTGGCAGCTACGCCAAGGCCGACGCCAATACGCTCCGGGCGCGGCTCAAGAGCAACGGCCACGACGCGATGATGATGAGGGCGCGTTGAGCATCAACTTCCAGTCCGCACGCACCGCTGGCCATTGCTGAGGTATCATGCACGGCCTATAGCTGGTCTTTAGTCAGCCGCCCGCGGGGGGACACCCTCGCCAGAGCACCCGCCACACGCTTTGGCGGGACATCCGTCGGCAGCTTGCCCGACCTCCTATAGACCGCTGAGGCTTCAGCCCGCGCGCAGCCGTCGGCATGCCCCGTCAAATCTAAATCCAAAGGAATCTCCTTATGGCACGTAGTTACCTCGTCTCGTCCGAATCAGTGGGCGAGGGTCATCCAGACAAATTGGCCGACAACATCTCAGACGCCATCCTCGACGCCCTGCTCACGCAAGACCCCAACTCCCGCGTCGCCTGCGAGACCATGCTCAACACCGGCATGGCGGTGGTCTCCGGCGAGATCACGTCCAAGGCCGTGGTCGACTACACCCAGGTGGTACGGAACACCATCTGTGACATTGGCTACAACGACGGCAAGATGGGCTTCGACGGCAATGCTTGCGCGGTGCTGATTGCGCTCGACAAGCAGTCACCGGACATCGCCCAGGGCGTCAATGAAGGCACCGGCATCGACCTTGATCAAGGCGCCGGCGACCAGGGCCTGATGTATGGCTACGCCACCAACGAGACCGAGGCGCTGATGCCGATGCCGATCCTGATCGCGCACAAGCTCACCGAGCGGCAGACCAGGGTGCGCAAATCTGGTGAACTCGACTGGCTGCGCCCGGACGCCAAATCCCAGGTCTCGGTGCGCTACGAGGGCAACACGCCGAAGGGCATTGAGGCCGTGGTGCTGTCAACCCAGCATTCCGATGAGGTCAGCTACGAGACGCTCAAAGAAGCGGTCATGGACACCATCATCGGCCCGGTCATACCGCAGGCGATGCTGACCAAGGACGCCAAATTCTTCATCAATCCCACCGGCCGCTTCGTCATCGGCGGCCCGGTCGGTGACTGCGGTCTGACCGGACGCAAAATCATCGTCGACACCTACGGCGGCGTCGGTCGTCACGGCGGCGGCGCCTTCTCCGGCAAGGACCCAAGCAAGGTCGACCGTTCCGCGGCCTATGCCGCCCGCTACGTGGCCAAGAACATCGTCGCCGCCGGGCTGGCGGACAAGTGCGAGGTGCAGGTCGCCTACGCCATCGGCATCGCGCAACCGGTCTCGATCCACGTCGATGCCTTCGGCACCGCAAAGATCGACGAGACCCGCATCGAAGCACTGATCCGCGCCCACTTCGACCTGCGGCCCAAGGGCATCATTCAGATGCTCGACCTACTGCGCCCGATCTACCGCGCGACCGCCGCCAACGGCCACTTCGGCCGCAGCGAGCCCGAGTTCACCTGGGAGCGCACCGACAAGGCCGAGGCGCTGCGCACCGACGCTGGGCTCTGACCCGAATGGCGGCAGCGCCGCCCGCGTAGTCAGGCCATCTTGGCCTGACAGCATCAGGGCTCCCAGCCCTGACGAGGCTGCAGCACCGGAGCTGAGCAATAGCGGCACGGAGCCGGCGGCGGTGGTGATGCCGGTCATGATGATGGGGCGTAGGACCGGGAGGGTGGGAAAGCGCAGCGCATCCCGCCGCTCGGACTTGGACTCAATCTGCCGTGGCGGGATGCGCTATCGCTTTCCCGCCCTACGCACTTGCTCAAGTATGCAAAGCCCTAACTATCGCGGCAGCCCAAGCCAGTGGCGCGCATCTGACTCGGTGGTTAATGACAGTTCGTGCTAGGCGCGCCACTGGCCGGGTTCCGCTGAACGTTGGCGCGACACATCGGAGGACCGCTTGTGAATCTGCGTGTCGCCAGACGGCATAGCATGTGATTACATCCCTAACCGAACCACTCTGTGCAGGGACCGATATGGCAATTCCTGTATGACCTGGTGAACTCCAAGACCTCCTTTGAGGTGACCTGCAACAAGATGACAGAAAATATCGAACATTTGGTGCTTGAGCAGTTTCGCGCTCTTCGGAACCAGATTGCAGCGATGCAAACTGAAATGCATTCCGAATTCACGGATGTAAAGCACCGGATTAGCCGAGTGGAAACGGCGATTGCAGGAATTCGCCGCGACGAAGCCGGAACGGCGGAAGATATCGCACGCCAGCAGATATCCATCGATCAGCTAAACGAGCGGATTGTCCGCATTGAAAGGCGCTTAGAATTGAGCGACGGGTAGCGCCAACAAGCGGCTCGGCCCGACCGCCCGTCTCGAGTGTTGGTCCTGCCGCGGAGCTTTGTGCCCCGCGAACAAATGTGCAGGGCAAGCGTACACAGAGAATCCTGTAGGCCCCTGATTCGGGAACCGCCGGAGATCGCGCTCCCTGAAGTGCGCCTGTTCAGAGCAGGGCAGCTTCGAGAAAGCAAAGTAGTGCGGAATGTGCCGCAGCAGCCCCACCCGGGCGCTGATCAGCTCGAGCTCTCCCCGTGCATTGGTCCACTTCAGCACCCGGCATACTTGTCGCGCGATCTTCGATCGCAACGGTGGATTTGCCGCGACGATCTCGCGCCGAATCCGCTCCAGGTCCGCCCCATCGAACGGCCGCCCGCACAGCTTGCTCGGTATCGCATCGCCCATCTGTCTCCACCCCATCGGTTGCGATGGGGGTGGATTTCAACAGATATCGCTTAGCCTGTTCAGGCAACCGCAACTCTGCCCCCGTTGAGATGTGGGGAATGGTATGGGTCGGCGTTGCGCTCTGCCTTGCGAGTCAATGCGTATGCGACGCGGTCCGGGTCGCGCCCGGCTTTGGCCGGTCGGCGCGCCACTGTAATGCATGTTGCGCGCTGTTGGACGAGTCTGTTGGTCAAGCGTCGGCGCCGCTACCAAGCCGCCGAAGGCCCCCCGTTCTCTGCCGTGCGGCATCGATCGGTGGATTTTACCCTTTGTCCGAGGCAGGATCACCGCCTTCAGCCATGGCCGCGGTGAGCCCCGGCCGATAAGGCATTCCGGGGGGATCGACGACGATCGATTGGCTCCTCGCAAGCGGTTGCTCAACCCGTCGTCGTGCAGTGATCGTCCGATGATTGCGCCGCTCGCGCGCAATTGGCCGGCAATCGAGTGCACTCGCGCCATCCGGGAACTTGGCGCGATAAGTGCATAAAGGTAAATTGAAGCAAATTAAAGCGCTGACCGACATCGAGCGCAAAACCAGGTTATAGGGGCAGGAAAGATGATGATCGAAAATACGAAGAAACGTTGGGGTGTCGTGCAGCGAACGTTGCATTGGACAATCGTGCTGGTGGTAGGACTCCAACTAAGCATCGGGTTTAAATTCGGTCAAATGGCAGCCGATGATCCGCAGCGTAGTGAACTGTTGTCGATGCATGCGGGGATTGGCTTGACCATTCTCGGGTTAATGCTATTTCGCCTATATTGGCGGCGCTCGCACCCGGTGCCGAAACTTCCCGACACCCTAACGCCAGCCCAAAAGTGGTTGGCGCACACGACACATTGGACGATTTATATCCTTCTTATCGGGATGCCGGTCGGGGGCTATCTACTCGTCAGCGCTTATGGTCAACCCGTACCCTTTTTTAATTCATCCTTGCCCGCTTTGATAAACGAGAACGAGAAGCTTCAATACGCTCTTCGCGGCATGCACATCGCCGGCGCCATTGCACTGATCGCAATCCTGTTCCTACACATTTCGGCCGCGCTGCGTCATGCTTGGTCATTGAGAGACGGCGTGATGGAGAGAATGGCGCCATTCGGAAAAGCAACCAAACCCAATAGCAAGAAGAAAAAATCCTAAAGTCGGCCAACAACCTCGCCGAGCCCAGGCAATCAAGGTTCTTCGGCGTCTTGGCCGTGCGCGTCATGCGACGCGCTTTCCAAGTTCTAAGGCTTTCCGTCGCAGCGCAACCAACATGAACCAAACTGCTGTCGGCGGATCGGACAACACTGTCGAACGATCCACTGGCGTCGAGGGCAGGGTTCCGGTAGAAGGCATAGGCGAGAATCGACCTCTTGCCGCGCCGGATTGGCCAATCCCGAGGATCATCACCCGATCTGCTCGGAGAGCAGGATCACCAGGTTACGCTGTCCGCTGTCGGAGACCACGACTGGGACTACTACTGCTCTTTTTCGTATTGCTTACACTTGGTGTTTCGTTTTTATGCTCGATCATGGAAGCGGTTTTGCTGAGCCTCACCCCAGCTTTCATCGAGCAGTGCGACTAAGAGGGTCACCCGTCGGCAGCGCGCCCGCGGTCTCTCGGTGTTCGACGAGGTCGAGGGCAGTGATTTCTCGCGCATCCCCATCTGCGGCGACCTCCCCGAACAGCTGACTGGAGTTGTGCTGAAGGACGATATCCTACTGCGCGCTGCGCGCGGGCAGGGCGAGACGCGCCTCGACGAGATTCGACGCGACTTTCTCAGCGTCGATGAGAACGAGCCGCTGACGCAAATGCTGGAACGGCTGATCAAAGGCCCGGGCGTCATCGCCGATGTCACCGGCCGCTATGGCGGGCTGTCCGGTATCGTAACGCTGGAAGATTTGGTGGAGTTTCTGATCGTCGTCAGCGGAGCGTCGAACCGAACGGCGATCAATGACGAGGAAGCGATCATCGTCAATCCACCATCGAAGCTGATGACCAATGCCAAGCGCTGACAGGATCTCTGCGCGCAGCCACGGCCCTAGGCAGGGTAGCGAGCTGATCGTCACACTGCCGCTGCATGCGGCAGCCTTTGAGGCCCCGATTGCCGAGGAGGCCGACGGCGCCCAAGGCGCCGCTGACCGCCAAGCCGGTTCCGGCGCCGGCCAAGCCCCTTCAGACTCCGCTTGAACGCTGGTGCTTTACACCCGAGCCGCGGCGCAACTGCACCGGCCGACGGGAGAGCTCGGTGTGCTGGACCTTGGTGCGACGCCTGTCGCGCTCTGGCATCGATATTGCTGTCCTTTAAGGGCACGCGAACGCGCGTGTGCATCGTTAACTTCAAGCCAAGGTGAATCCTATGAATGCCGACCAAATCAAAGGTAATTGGAAGCAAATCAAAGGTGAGGTCAAGAACCGCTGGGGTGAGCTCACCGATGACGATCTGACCGAAGTCGAGGGAGACCGTGACAAGCTCGTTGGTAAGGTTCAAGAGCGTTACGGCATTACCAAGGAACAGGCGGAACGACAGGTCGACGAGATGAATTGATCTCACGCGTGCTGAAGGTTCGGCCGGATCGACGCCGCTCGCGGTTTCGTTTCGTTTCGCTTGGCGCTGGCCCAAGGTGAGCGCCCAGACTCGAACAGGTCGCAACCGGCCCGCTACGGAAGGGCCGGACTGTTTCACTCCTGAATGCGGGCGCAGGTGCGCCCGTCAGGGTCACCGCAGTCGCCGGGGCTGGCGCAATCCCGGGCCCGACGCCTGCATCCCAATCGACGAACGACGATGGCTATTCGCGCAGACGCAAGACACTCGACCAAAATCGCACACGCCGCGATCAGCGCAGCGTGACTTCAGGCTGCATACGGTCCGCCATCATCGATGCCAAATGAATCTGCCCCGTTGACCGGCCTTCCGGACGGCACGCAACCCCTGCCGCTCGGCGCACCCGCAACGGTTGCGCGTTACCGCTGGCCCGCGATCCGCGGGATCCTCGCGTTGATGTTGATCTATACCGCGTACTTCGCCGCCGCGGTCAAGCGCTCTTTCTCGGATGATAGGTCGCCAGCATCGGCGCATAGGCCGGCTGGGTAAGGTCACTTCGCTTGCAACACGGTCAGCGGGCGGAGTCGGTTTTCTGGATGCTGCCGATGCGCAGGATGCTGCGCACCAGGCATTGCCGAACGAGCGTCACTGACGACTCTGGGTCTGCCGCCCGTCGGCGGCCGACGGCGCCGACTGCGGGCCGGGGCGGCTCGTCGATGCGTTCTGGCCGCTTTGTTGGCTACCCGGTCGGCTACCAGCGGGCATGCCATGCGACCCCATCTGCGAGGGCTGACGGCCGCGACCCACGGGGCTTCCATAGCCCATGCCGGGACCGCCATAGCCCATGCCGGGGCCGCCATAGCCCATGCCGGGGCCGCCATAGCCCATGCCGGGGCCGCCATAGCCCATGCCGGGGCCGCCGTAGCCAGCGCCCGGATCGTGGGAGCGGGCCTGGGAGCCGGAACCGGCCTCGCGGCTCGAACCGTTTTGGTTACCGCGGTTCAAGCTGCTGCCGTACCCAGGAGGCATGCCAGCAGAACCGGAGCCCATGCCTGCTGCGCTCGAAGCACCACCGGACTCGGCATCCTGCCCCGGATGCACCTGCATGCCGGGACCCATCTGGCCCGGCTCCATGCCACGACCGGTCGCGGGCATGCCGCCAGGTTCGGCTGAGCCGGAGGTGCCCTGGCTCGGTCCGCGCTGGCCGCTGGTAGCGCCCCCGGCGACAAGCGCGAGCACCGCCGCGCTGCAGAGCCCCAATGCCAGTGTGGCAGGAATCATGGCGGATCGACGACGACGGGGTGTTTTCGCGGTCATTGCATTGTTTCCTCGCGGTTTGCTTGTCTGAGCGGTTATGCCTTCAAAGAACAACGACGCAACGGCTATGCCAGGTCGCAGATGGCGTCGGGGTGTCGCCCGCTCCGCAGCGCGTTCGCGGGTTCTATCGGTACCTGCAAAGCGGTACCTCCAAAGCGCCCTGGGCAGCGAACGCGGAGGTTCTTCGCGTTCAGCAGGCCTTTCTCCAGCCTGTTCGGACAGGACTTACCGGCCGCGACGGTTGCAAGGCATCGGCCTCGATGCGCCGCGACCTACTGGATAGTGGATCAAATGAACCCGCGAGTGGCTTTCTTGAACCGGACTCTCCGCAAGCGCCGACTCGACCCGGGTCGCGCGTGTCGGCTGGGGCGCCGGCTCACGCCCGATCGAGACCGGTCGCGCCGCGGTCGTTGATCTGTACCGCCGGTCGCTCCGTGTGCGCAGCGCCTCACACGCCCTTCGCACCACCGCGTTGGGCCGGCGTGTGTAGTCCGGCCTGGAACTCATCCGGACTCAAGGCGCCGGAGTCGTCCGCGTCCAGTATCTCGAACTGCCCGTGCACCCTGGGCAAAGCACCGGCTTCTAACTTTGATAATGCCCCGTCGCCATTGCTGTCGAGCGCAGCGTAACAGGCCATCGTCGCCGAACCGCCGGTGGGCCCTTCGGTGTCGAACCGACAGTCATCGGGTGGCGCTGTCGTCTCCCCGGCGACAAGGGGCCCGGCCAGTAGCGCCCCCAGCACCGAGCACAATAGGGCGGAATCGATCGTTCGCATTGAAAACCTCCAGCAGCAAGATTTATGAGGCCGCGACGTTGCGAGCGCTCGGGCGTGCATCGCGGCTGTCAATGTCTATGCAGGTATCGTTCCGAGCGTCCTGTCTCGGCATCGGCCTTGGCATCGGTTTTGCGGTCTGGCATCGGCCTTGCTAAGTCGTAGTTTCTTGTCGTCCGCGCAGTTGTTTCTGTACCTTTCCTAAGGGTTTGTTAGCGCTTGAGGCTAAGTTTGTTAGGGGTACTCATCGCACGTCAGTTTTCAGTTTTTTTACTGCGAACCTTCTTATTGATATTATCTTCCTAGACAGTTGCTCTTCCCAACCCGCACCTACCCGGTGTGTCTGGCTTCGACTGTTCGAATTGGTCTTATGAGGGTGCATAAGCAAAATCTGTTCATCATTGGTCTGGACGACCTCACGCTGCAGCAGCTCCGGCAGCTGCCGCAGGCAGCCCACTGCACCTTTCGTCCCCTCCTCGGAATCGACGCGATCCGCGATGTCGCTCGCTGCGACATGCGGGAGTTGATTCACGATGCCGTAGGCGCCCTCGCCAGCTTTCGCGGCAGTGTGGACGGGATCGCGAGCGTCTGCGGCTTTCCGGCAACCCTCCTGGTGTCCATCCTCGCGGCCCGCTTCCGGCTGCCTTCGCCGTCGCTGGCGGCCGTGCTGAAGTGCGAGCACCGCTACTGGGGCCGACGCGAGCAGGCCGCCGCGGTTCGTGCCCATGTTCCGCGTTTTCAAGCGTTTGCGCCATTCGACGACGACGTCGCCGAACAGATCAAGCTGGAGCCGCCCTATTGGGTCAAATCCTTCGACGCGCCCGCTGCGGATCTCTGCCTTCCCATCCATCGGTCGCGAGACCTGGCTGCCGCGCTCGCCGCCATCCCGCGTAATGAAGCGGCGCTGAGCCGGCCCTTGCGTTGGGTTTTGCAGAACTTCGACCTCTCTGCACCCATCACGCAGTGCAACGAATGCCTCCTCGCCGAGGTCATGGTGGGTGGCAAGCTGTACGCGCTCGAAGGCTACGTTTACGGCGGAGAGGTACGCGGCCATGTGCTCGGCGCGACGGCCGACGACTCCGACGCGTCGAGCGGGTTGCACCCGGACGCCTCACCGCTGGCGATGCAGCTCGAGCAGCGAATGTGGAACATCGCCGACGCCGTACTCGCCCGCATCGGTCTCAACAACGCCCCGTTCAGGATCAAGTTCCTCTACGACGCCAACATCGATCACCTCTGGCTGATGGAAATCGACCCGCGCATCTCGCGCAGGCATGATGACCGTTTCGAGCACCGCCACGGGATCTCGCCGCTCGGTGTCCTGGTCGATCTCGCGCTCGGCAAGGCCCCTGCACTGATGACGAAAAACGAACAGCCCCCACCCGCGGGGCTGGAGGCGAACGGTCACGAGACCGAGCTTGAGTACGAATTCGCGACAACGGCCGAGGGCGCTGGTGTTACCGCGCCCACACGCCTAAACCAAGCCGACGTCGAGGTCGCCGGCAGCCGCATCCTGGTGGTCGACGATGAGGAACAGCATCTCGCCAGGCTCGCATCCATGTTGCAGGAGGCTGGGTTCGAGGTCGCGCTCGCACGCGACAGCCGCCAGCTCTTTACGCAACTGCGGCAGGCCAAACCCGACCTGATCCTGCTCGATATCCGGCTACGGCGAGAGGACGGCTTCGACGTCTGCGAGCAGTTGCAGTCCGACGCCAAGACGGCCGAGATTCCGGTGATCTTCATCACCTCCCTGCACAAGGATGCCGGAAGCATCGCGCGGGGTTTTGCCGCGGGCGGGGTCGATTTCATCACCCGCCCCTTCTACCCTGAGGAATTGACCGCCCGGGTACAGACCCATCTGCGGCTGAAGAAGTACCGCGAGCATCTTGAGGACTTGACGCGCATCGACCCGCTGACCCGTCTGCTGAACCGCCGCGCGACGCTTGAGCACCTCGAATCGGAGCGGCGCCGAGCTCACCGCACCGGCTTGGTCTATGCGCTCGTGCTCGCGGACATAGACGACTTCAAGCCCGTCAACGACTGCCATGGCCACCGTTGCGGCGACGCCGTGCTTGCCGGAGTCGCAACCCTGTTCAAGGGCCGCATTCGGCGCAGCGAGCAGGCCTGCCGCTGGGGCGGCGAAGAGTTCTTGCTACTGCTGCCGAGCACCGATGCCGACGGTGCCGCCGTGGTTGCCGAAGACCTGCGCGCGCTGGTCGAGGCAACCCCGTTTACTTGCAACGGCAAGTCTATTCGCGTCACGGTGAGCTTCGGCATCATGGCCGACTCCGGCGAGCAGCCCTTCGCCGCCTGCATCAGCAAGGCCGACGACGCCCTGTACGCCGCCAAGCGCGCCGGCCGCAACCGCACGGTGATCCACGAAGACGCGTGCCGTTCCCTGCGCGAATAGACCGCGAGTAGAGGCCCAGGGAACAAGGTTTCAACGAGATCGCCAGAATCCGCCGATGAGCCTAAAAAGGGCAGTTTCGGAGGAGGGTCGTCAGGATGCGTCCCGCGGGGTGTTGACGAACTGGTGTCGCCGAGGTCGAGCAGCAGCCGGCGGTAGTATTCGAGCTGGTCCAGGCCTTCGCGGGTGGCGAGCGCGCCCCAGCAGTAGCCGTTGGGGACGCGGCTCTCGTGGTCGGTCTCCTGCATCATCTTCAAGAATAACAGAGAGGTCCGCTCGGTGACGTATTCGGTGTAGGTGATGCCGTCGTCGCGCAGCACGTGGCACAGGCCCCTGAGCTTGGCGAGGATGTCGCGGGTGGCGTTGCCGCCCTTGGTGATGTCTCGGGTCATCGGCGGCCCTTCAGGGTGCTGCGCATCGGCGAGTTGCCCGCCTGTTCGAGATCTTCTCGCTCACCTGCCCGCACTGCGGTGCCGAGATGAAGATCATCGCCTTGGTATACGATAACGAACCGTCTTGGTACTCCTGTCGTGCAGCAGTAGTACCACAGTACGACAACCTATGGCAGCACAGCCATGAAATCCTCAATCTGCCAGCTTCTCTGCCGGTGGTCCGCCGGCATCCTGACGGCCTTGCTCTTGCAAGGCGCCGTTTCCGCGCCGGCATTCGCGCAAGCCGATGCTTCCGGCTCGCCGGAGCCACCCGAGACGGTAACGGCTGGCGTCTATGTCAGCCCGCCCTTTGTCATGCGCACGGATGACGGCTATACGGGGATGGCGATCGACCTGTGGAACACGCTCACCGAAGAACCCGGGATCGACAGCGAGTTCGTCGAGTATCCCACCTTTGGCGATCTAGTTGACGCAGTGAGCACGGGAGCGGTTGACGTCGCGGTAACGAACCTCACCATCACCGAAGACCGCGCCAAGGAGATCGATTTCACGCATCCCTGGTTCGATGCCGGGCTGCAAATCATGATCAGCAACGAGTCCCCGATCGGATTCCGCAGCGTGGTAGAGGGCTTGTCTTCATCGGGTTTTGCGCGCACCTACGCTTGGATAGTGGGTGTGGTTCTTGTCGCCACACTGTTGCTGACGGTTTTCGACCGGCGCTTCGATCCAAACTTCCCCAAGCGCTGGCGGGACGGACTGGCCGAGAGTTTCTATACCGTCATGTCGGTCGCGACGTCCGGCAAGCCGCCGTCGCGTGCGAAACTGTTTGGCTGGATCGGCCGCGTTTGGTCGGCGCTATGGCTGGTCTGCGGCGTGGCTGTCATCGCCTACTTCACCGCATCGATCACCAGCGTCATGACGACGCTGTCAATCACCGATCGCATCGCCGGCCTCTCGGATCTTCCGGGCAAGAACGTCGGCGTTTTGACCGGCAGCACGGCCGAAGAGTTCGCGAGGGGTGAAGGACTGCGTACACAGTCCTATGCGAACATCGAATTAGCGACCGACGCCCTGATGCAGGGACGGATTAACGCCATCGGCGCCGATGCGCCCGTGCTCGACTACTATGCCCACCAAAATACAAACCGCAATTTGAGCGTGGTAGGAAAAATCTTCGAGCCGGACAAGTACGGGTTCGGCCTTGCCTTCGGCAGCCAGTTCACGCGACCGCTCACGGTCGCAGTTCTTGGCGCCGAGGAGTCTGGGGTTATAGAAGATCTTCGCACGACGTATTTTGGGACAACGCAATAGACGGCATCAGGAATGCTGATGATCGTGCATTTTTGGTGGTTCGCGCTCGCAGGTATCGACCGCTGGACGTTCGAGGACTAAGCCTTCCTGATCTTCTACGCCGCCCTCTACTTCTTCACCGCCAGCGTACTGTTCCCTGATCGGCTCGACGGGTACGACGACTTCAAGGCGTATTTCTAGGATCGCCGACTTTGGTTCTTCGCACTGCTAATCATGCCGAGCCGGCGAATAGCTTTTGGGCGTTAACATGAAATTTGCGGAGCAATTCTTCACAGAACCAAAGCAGGATGTTTGCGCGAAGCGCTGGTCGAGTTCTTGCTGTTCACTTTTTTCGAACCTATCGGCAATCTATTCAGGAGCCTACTCGTGCCACCAATGGCAGGTCTCACCACGCCCGTAGCGCGCTGCGTTTCGACGCGTTGTCGCTGTCCGATGCCCGCGCGGCGCTGCTAAAGCAGATGCGCGTCGACTTCATGATCCTGGGTGCGCAGAAATGCGGCACCACGACGCTAGCCCGGCGGCTGGCGTCCCATCCGCAGCTTGCGATCAGCAATCCGAAAGAGCCACATTTCTTCAGTACCACGGCAGACTGGCGCGGCGGACTCGCTCATTATCACGGCCTGTTCCCGGCCAACAGCCTGGCGGACCCTGACCGCCTGTGTTTCGAGGCATCCACCAGCTACACCTTCCATCCGCACCGCCGGCTCGCGATCTGGGAGGCCCTGCGGGCCTACAATCCGGCGTTGAAGTTTATCTACCTGGTGCGACATCCCGTCGAGCGCATCCTCTCGGCCTATATGCACAATGTATTGCGCGGCGCCGCCCGCCGTCCGCCCGAACAGATCCTGTTGAGCGATCCGCTCTATCTGGCGGTGAGCCGCTACTACAGTCAAATACGGCCCTTCATTGAAACGTTCGGCCATGACCGCGTCTTGATCCTGGAATTGGACGCTCTGACCCGGCAGCCGGAGACCGTCGATCCAGCGCTTGCGCGGTTGCTCGGCATCACCGTGGACGGCTTCGACGCCGTCGACCTGCACGAGAACGCCTCAACGCTAGGCCGTAAGCGTCCGCGCTATTTGGATGCCTTCGCCCCAGCCAGCCCCTGGCTCCGGCGCAGGGCACCAAGTCTGCACAGGCGCCTGTCCGCGTTGCTGACGCCGCGCCCGTTCCTGCATCGACCCGTGCTACAGGCCGACATCGCCCAAGCGATCATCGACGCCCTGACGCCTGAGATCGACGCGCTCGCGAGGCTGATGAACCGGGACCTGAGCCACTGGCGACACTGGCCGGCGGCACGGGCGAGAGCCGCCGCCAGCCTCAGCACGGACGACGCGCGGCTCCCGCACTGAGTCCTGCCAGCAGGGTCAGATAGGCCGTGTCGCTCGCCGCCGCCAGGTGTTGCAGCTCCAGCC
>Ga0207419_1000381_pt1 | contig 38181 bp, 42 predicted proteins | sample ElkSloMetagenome_4_FD_184723 | JGI IMG/M metagenome (GOLD analysis project Ga0207419, IMG submission 184723) | Hot spring microbial communities from Elkhorn Slough, Monterey Bay, USA - MD2A (version 2) | ecosystem: Environmental > Aquatic > Marine > Intertidal zone > Estuary: Microbial mat ...
GGCGTCTCGGGCTAACCGTATCCCATCGATGCAACCCACTGCGATCTATGGCGGCATTCGCGTTCAGACCGCGCCTGTTATTCGCCACCTTGCAGCGCTTCGCCGGAAAACGCCCGTGTCACCGCTTCATTTGAAAGCCATCATCCAGAAAACAGAAACAGAAGCAATGCGTGATGGCCCTAGCTATAGCTCATGACAAGGCTGCCGGCGATAAGGGCCCAGCCATCGGCGACGACAAAAAAGGCCAGTTTGAAGGGAAGCGAGACGATGGCGGGTGGCACCATCATCATACCCATCGACATCAAGACCGCGGCGACAACCAGATCGATGATCAAGAACGGCAGGAATATGATGAAGCCGACCTGAAACGCCCGTGCGATTTCGCTGAGCAGGAATGACGGCACGAGAAGAGACAGCGGTGCCTCATCCGCCGGGGTAGTGGATGCGATATCCGGCCGCAGGTCTGCGAGGGCCGCGAATGTATCGGCTGCCACACGCCCCTCCATGAAGATCCGCAGGGGGGCCATGACGCGTGAAAAGCCCTCCTCGAGCGGGATCTGCCCATCGATCAAGGGGACGATGCCTTCTTGCCAGGCCTGGGTGAAGACCGGTTCCATCACGAAGTAGGTGAGGAAAAGCGCGAGGCTGACGATCAGCATGTTCGGTGGAGACTGTTGCAGCCCGATCGCCTGACGCAGAATCGCGAAAACGGTTACAATGAAAGGAAAACAGGTCACCATGATGGCGATACCCGGCACCAGGCTCAGCACCGTGATGAGGACCAGAAGCTGGATCGAACGCGCTGCCAGCGATCCGTCATCTGATAAAGACAGCGTCACGTCCTGTGCCACCACGGGGGTGGCGGCCAGGGCGAATACAAGCGCAAGCCAGACCGGGGCGGAACGCATCAGGGATCCTCGATCTGGTTGGCGGCGACTTCGGTAAGGCGAACGGCCAGTTGCCCCGGCTCGCCGCCTTCGACCTCTTGCAATTGTCCCCGTGCGATCAGCTTGTCACCGATGAAGAGCTCCACCGGATCCTCGACCTTCTTGTCGAGCGCCAGCACCGCGTTTTCGCGCATCGCCAAGAGATCCCGCACCATCGGGCGCGCTCGGCCGACACAGACGGACACCTCTATCGGTATCGTTTGAATGGTACGTTCGTGATGGTCTTTGTCAGGCTGATCCATCGGTTTGTCTCCTTTCAGACGGGTGGACAATGGTTTCCATCAAAGCTGAAACGCTGTTGATGAGGCTTTCGGGATCAAAGAGCCGCTGCCCGTCCGTGTTTTTCAGTATCACCGCGTGTAAAGACAGGCCGGGATCGGCGTGTACCGACACCTGCGGGCTCAACTCCTGGGCGGCGGCCCTGACCACGCAGAGCTGATCGGGATGGACGACGAGCGTCATTTGATCGGGTGTCTGTGCGAGGGCTGCATCGCGCAGCATGTCCGCGATCCGGAACACGTAGACCTGGTCGACGATCGCCGGGAAAAGCTTGTCGCAGATTGCGCCGAAGACCGGACCGATGGCCTGTGTGATATCGGCGCGTGCCTCGGCGAACTTGAATTCGATATCCTTGATGTTCTGCACCAGTTCGGCCGATAGCCTGTCTTGTTGCGCGGCGTGTTCTTCGGTCGCGGCGGCGCGACCGTCTGCAAGACCCCGGGCATAAGCCTCATCCTCTGCCGAGGGCGGGGGCGCGACGTCGAAGGATGGCAGGATGCTTGCCGCCATCATGATGCCTTGCGATGCTGACCGCTATCGGCGATCCAGTCTTCGAGAACCTGAAGCGTCTCGGGCTGCCGCTCTGCCATCATCTGTCGCAGGCGCGCAGAGGCATCGCCTGCATCGGTGGTGGGGCCTGCATCGAAGTCATTGGTCATCATCCCCCCCAGTGCGCCGTCATCCATCGCCATCGCCATCTGTGGCGCGAAAGGCGCATCATCGGCGGACTCATCGGATGTGGCGGGGATGGTCGCCGGGCGTGATTGCAACAGTGGCCGCAGCACAAAGAGCCCCAGCACGATCGCCACCAGCGCAAGTGCGCCGATCTGCGCGAGGCCAAGCACATCGACACCCAGCGGATTTGCAGCCTGTGTCGCAGCCGTACCCGCAACTGCGACCGGTTCGAAGGGCATGGCCTTGAGGGTCAATGTGTCGCCGCGGCTCTCGTCCAGGCCGACGGCAGAGGCGACAAGTTCACGTAGTGCGCTGAGTTCTTCCTCGGTGCGCGGTGTGGTGCTTACGGTGCCGTCCTGACTGCGATTGACCACGTCGTTGACGAGAACAGCCACGGTCAGCCGCCTGATTTCGCCCGGTCCGCGGACCAGTTGCCGCTCGGTCTCTGACATGTCGTAGTTGGTCAGGGTACGGCTTTCGCTGTTCTCATTGCTTGTGCTGCCGTTTTGGGCAGCGGTATCGCCGTCGGGCAGGTTCGAGGCCACAGTGACCTGCCCTCCACGGCTGTCACTCGACGTGCCGCTGCTTTCGGTCACGTCGGTACTTATGGCAATCCGGCTATCGGGATCGACCCGCCGTTCGATGATCTGCTCGCTTTGTGTGGTGGCATCGATGGTGACTTCCACAACGGCGTTTCCGGCGCCGACGCGTGCGGCGAGCAGGCGTTCGGCGCGGATACGCAGCGCTTCGGCCCGTGTATCGGCTGACGCGGCACCGGTTTTCGCCTCTGCGTCGGACAGCAGGCTGCCCTCGTCGTCGATGACCGCCACCTCCGATGGGGTCATGCGCGGCACCGCCGCCGCCACGAGGAACTGGAGTGCCCGGACATGTTCCTGCGCGAGGCGGCCGTTTGTCGTCACCGTGACGGCGGCGCTTTGCACCTGATCGCGTGCGAAGGGTCTTTGCTGCGGGGCCGAGATATGCACGCGCGCCCCGAGGATGTGTGGACTTGCGATGATCGTGCGCGCCAACTCTCCCTCTTTTGCGCGCCAATAGGCCGCGTCGAACATTTGTGCCGTGGTTCCGAATCCCGACAACTGGTCCAGGAGTTCGTAGCCCCGGCTGCCGGTCGCAGGCAGGCCCTGGCCGGCGAGGCTCATCCGCAGCAGGTCACGCTGCGACGCCGGCACATAGATGGCATTGCCACGGACCTGGTAAGCGGTGCCCTGCTGGTCGAGCGCGCTGATGACATCGCCAGCGGCCCGGCCATCGAGGTTGCCGAACAGCAGCGCGTTGCCTTCCTGCCCCGCGCCACGGGCCAGCAAGAGAATCGCGCCGAACATGAAAACGGTCGCCCCGATCAGGATGATCCGCCGTTGCACAGTCAGTTGTGTCCAGACGTCACGCAGGTTGTTCAAGATGGATTCTCCACGCATGGGCATTCTGCCGATAGCGCAGTGATGGCATGGTGCCACTTAACAATCGGTTAGTGCTTTGCGGGTTATCTGTGGTTGAACGAAATTCGAGGCCTCTGGATGACCGCGCCTGCCGACCAACCGAACGATAGCCCGAAAAAAGGGGCCAAACTGCCGCTTTTGATCGGACTTTTGTTGTGCCTGCTTGGCGCAGGAGGTGGATTTTATGCGGTAAGCGCCGGGGTCGTCGGCCCGTTTGGTGATACGGCGCGGTCCGGCGAATCGGTCAGCGGGGACGCCGGGCCAGCGGTGCTGCCGGTCTTTGTGGCGCTTGATCCGTTGGTCATTTCACTGCCCGGCGAAGGCGGGCGCGATCATCTGCATTTCACCGCGCAGCTTGAGGTGTCCCCCGGTCGCGCGTCCGAGATCGAGGCGGTCAAGCCGCGGATCGTAGATGCGCTCAACAGTTATCTGCGCGCGGTCGAGGTGGATCAGCTGGACGATCCGGCGGCCTTGATGCGGATGCGGGCGCATATGCTGCGGCGCGTGCAGGTCGTCGCAGGCCAGGGGCGGGTCAAAGACCTGCTGATCATGGAGTTTGTGTTAAGCTAGAAAGGCGAACAAATGGACTATGTTGCTGATGCCATGCTTGTGGCCGGTGCTTTGGGGGCCGCGGTCTATTGCCACGTGTTGTCGCGTCGGTTGCGCCGCTTTACCGATCTTGAAAAGGGTGTCGGCGGTGCGGTGGCCGTGATGTCGGTGCAGGTCGATGATCTGACGAAAACGCTGAGTGCCGCGCGCGAAGGGGCGCGCATATCGGCCGCGCAGCTCGAGGATTTGAGCTGCCGGGCCGAGGCTGCGCAAGGCCGGCTGGAAGTGCTGTTGGCTTCGCTGCACGATCTGCCCGCCCCTGCGGCGCAGGCTTCGGCGGAAACACCCTACTTCGTTGCGCGTTCACGTCACGCCGAGAGCGCTTGATGGCGCGGTCACAGGTAAACCATCGGCGCAAGCGCCGTGTCGTGCAGGTGATCACCGGTCTCTTGCTGGCCTCGGCGATCGCGCGCGGCCTGACCGAAGCGGGGCCTGCGATTGCGCAGATCTCGGCGCAGGCGGACACAGTGGCCGAGGCCGAAACCTTGCCAGACGACGGTTTTCTGGCCGCATTGCAGGCCCGTGAAGACCGCGTCGATGCGCGTGAGACCGCGCTCGAGGAACGGATCGCGGCACTGCGAGAGGCAGAGCAAAACCTGCAAGACAACCTTGCCGCGCTCGAAGCCGCCGAGGCGTCGCTGATGGCCACGATCGCCATGGCCGAAACCGCATCCGCAGCGGACGTCGCGCAGCTGACATCCGTTTACGAGAACATGAAACCCGAGGAAGCCGCAGAACTATTCGCCGAGATGCCGCCGGCATTCGCCGCCGGTTTCCTGGCGACGATGCGGCCCGATATGGCGGCAGCCATCCTGGCCGAGCTGACGCCTGAAACGGCCTATGCATTCAGCGTTGTGCTGGCGGGACGCAATGCGGGCCTGCCGCCCGGGTGATGTCGACCAATCCTTAACGTTCAGCCGATATCAAGCGAATCTGTAAAAGTATCACCACAACGAAGGATCCCTGATGGTCGGTCTGATCGGCATTGTTGTTGTCTTTGTCACGGTCTTCGGCGGCTACCTACTTGCGGGTGGAAAAATGGGGATCATCCTTAAGGCGCTGCCCTTCGAAATGCTGATGATATGCGGCGCGGCAATCGGCGCCTTTGCCATCAGTAACGACAGTGCCGCAATCAAACGAACCTTCAAGGATATGGGAAAGGTCTTCAAAGGGCCGAAATGGGTGCAGCAGGACTATCGCGATCTGCTTTGTCTGCTGTTCGAACTGATCCGGGTCGCGCGTTCAAATCCCGTTGCATTGGAAAGCCATATCGAGGCGCCCGACACATCGACGATATTCGGAAAATATCCGAAGATACTTGATGATGGCGAGGCAGTGGCACTGATTTGTGATACCCTGCGATCCGCATCGATGAATTACGACGATCCGCATCAGGTCGAAGAGGTGCTCGAAAAACGGATCGAGGCGACACTTCATCACAAGATGCATTCCACGCATGCGTTGCAGACCGTCGCGGACGGGCTTCCTGCCCTGGGCATTGTGGCGGCCGTGCTGGGTGTGATCAAGACCATGGCCTCGATCGATCAGCCGCCTGAGGTTCTGGGCAAGCTGATCGGTGGTGCGCTGGTCGGCACATTTCTCGGTGTGTTCCTTGCCTATGGCTTTGTCGGTCCGTTCTCTAACCGCGTCAAATCCGTGACGGAAGAAGATGCGCATTTTCATCAACTGATCCGCGAAGTGCTGGTGGCGAACCTGCATTCCCATGCGCCCAATATCTGCATAGAGGTGGGGCGGCAGAACATGCCAGAGCATCAGCGCCCCAGTTTCTCGGATATGGAAGAGGCGCTGAAGTCTACAAAACAGGATGCGGCATGAAGGCTCTGCTCGCCGCTGTCATCCTTGCGCTTTTGGCGATGGTGCCGGCTGGTGCGGCAGTACCTGTCCAAACCGGTGAACACGCAGCATTCACCCGTGTTGTCCTGACGCTGCCGCAGGGTGCTACATGGAAAATTGGGCGGTCGGAGCTTGGCTATGATATCCAGATCGTCCCGGGACCCGGATTTGATCTGCGCCGTTTTTTCGATCTGATTCCCCGCACGCGAATTGCTGCCGTGACACAATCCGACGATGGGACAACGCTTTCCTTGCGTGTCACATGTCTTTGCAGGGTTGAGGCATATGTGCACCAACGCCGCTTTCTTGTGGTCGATATCGTCGACGGTCCGCCAGAGGCGGATTCACTATTCGAGCGGACACTGGTCACTGAACCGGCGACAGTGGATGCGGGGCCGGTCATTCCGCCCTATTCGGTATCGCGAAACCGCGTGATACCGCTGTTCCCCACAGACGAAAAACCGTTGTCCGCATCGGAACCGGAGGCTGCCGAAACCGCCGTTCGAATGCCTTTGTCCTCTAACACCGGCGATGTGCGGCCGGGTCCAGAGGAACCGGCGCCGACCGTTGAAAGGGTCGGTGCGGACATTGCCCAATCGGTCGCGCGCGCGTTGAGCACGGGGGTGATTTCTTCGAAAGCGGACGTTTCGGCCACAGCACCGATTGCCAGCGGGTTTTCGGAGATCCGCGATTTGCCGGGTGTGACCATGCGAACAAGCCGTGACGTACCAAGCCCCGATGGCGACGCAGCGGCCGAAGCCGGATTGTCGTGTTTGCATGACCGGTATTTTGCCGTGGAAGACTGGGCGGACGATCGCCCGTTCAACTTGCAGGCGCGTGACCTGTCGATCCGTGCATTTCCGGAAGGGGAATTACCAGATTTTCAGGATGTTCTCGCACTCTCACGGCTATACCTCAGCTTCGGCTTTGCGGAAGAGGCGCAACAGATGATCGCCACCGACGGGCGGCAGTCTGTCGAAGGCAACGCTCTACTGACCTTGTCGCAGATCCTGTTGGGCGGCGATTTGACGGAGGAGGGTTTCAGCGGGCAAGCCGCTTGCCCGGGTCGGGTGGCATTCTGGGCTTTCTTGCAGAATGTGGATGGCGAACGCCCGGTTTCCGGCCTTGATGATCCGGACATCCTTGAACGGTTGATCGGGGAATTCCGGCAGATGCCCCAAGGCGTGAAGACCCTGACCGGACCGCGTCTCGTCGATGCATTTCTTGCCTCCGGTCATGTCGATGCTGCGATGCAGATCATGGGCCGTATTCCGGCTGAAGGCGCTGACACTGTCGACATGATCACCGTCGCCAGCGATCTCGCGCTGGCTCATGATGACAAGGAGAACGCAGCGCGCATTCTGCAGTCTGCTTTGGCGGACGGGCGGGGGGTGTCGGCACCGGTGATGTCGCGCGTGCTGTCTCGCGGTGCGGATACGCAAGAGGGGGTTGATGACGAAACACTTGTTCTCGCCGATGCCGTCCTCTTCGAAGCACGCGGTTCCGAGAGCGCCGCCGCACTCGCGCTCGCCCAGTTCCGCTATCATCTGTCCGCCGGGGCGTTCGACGCCGCAGCGCAGATGATCTTGTCCAGCACTGTGCCTGAGATCAGTGCGACCGATAGGGAGCTCAGACATGAATTTGCGCAAGCCGCTATCGCAAACATGCCTGACCTGGCATTCGGCAGATATGGCTGGGACGTGGCGCTATTACCGGAAGATCAGCCGACACTGACAAGGATTGCCAACCGGCTGGACACTCTTGGCTTTCGCGCGCGGGCGGCCGAGTTGCGGCGATCGCCGCGCGACATGCGACAGGCGCTCGCGGCCCAACGCGACACGGGAGAGCCCGCCAACACGCCCGATGCGGCTACCACCGCCGAGAACGGAGAGACTGACGAAGCCCCGACAGCCCTCGAGTCGGCAGAAATTCGAAAGACCCGACTCGAAGAGCTTCGCGCACTTGTCAGCAATTCGCAGCAAACGAGGGAGCGCGCGTCGGCGGCCCTCGAAGATTTGACCGTCCCGGGCGCAGAGTAACGAAATCTCAAGCACTTCATTGAATGTTGGCACAAGCGGGTGAACAGGAAAGTACATGATGGGCAGAATGCCGATCACCAGGGTTGGGCAATCATGAGAGAATTACCCGTCAGGTCTGCGCAGCGCATGTGGCGTCATCCATGAACCTGTCCGTATCCAACATCTTCCAGCCTACCATCCTTCTGGCTTTGGCGCTGATGGCGGTCATCGTGATGATGATTCTGCCGATGCCGGCCTGGGTGGTCGATGTCGGGTTGGCCCTGTCGTTCTCGCTTGCGATCCTGATGTTCACGGTCACGCTTTTCATCGACCGTCCGCTGGATTTTTCCGCGTTTCCAACGGTGCTTCTGGCTTCCTTGGTTCTCCGCCTGTCTCTGAATGTATCCTCGACGAAGCTCATTATCGGCGAGGGGCATACCGGTACGGACGCCGCAGGCAATGTCATCGAAGGATTTGCCGAGTTCGTGATGGGTGGCAATGTATTGCTCGGCCTCGTGATCTTTTGCGTCTTGTTGATCGTGAACTTCGTCGTCATCAATAAAGGTGCGACACGGATGGCTGAGGTCGGGGCGCGTTTTGCGCTCGACGCGATGCCGGGCAAGCAGCTTGCCATCGACAGTGATGTTGCGGCAGGTGCCATCGATCACCAAGAGGCCAAGGCCCGTCGTGAGCTCGAGCAAGCCGAAACAACATTTTTCGGATCGCTCGACGGCGCGTCGAAATTCGTGAAAGGCGATGCCATTGCCGGCCTGCTGATAACCGCCATGAACTTGATCGTTGGGTTGATCGTTGGTCTTTTCGTGCATGATATGCCTGTCGGTCGCGCATTCGAAACATATTCCATATTGACTGTTGGCGATGGTCTAGTATCGCAAATACCCGCTGTTGTGATATCAGTCGCTTCGGCCCTTCTGCTGGCGCGCGGCGGCGCAAAGGGCGCTACAGACGTTGCGATCGGCGCGCAACTCGGCCGGCACCCACCGGCGTTGTTTGCGGTGGGAATTCTGATGTTGCTACTGGCCCTGGTGCCCGGCCTGCCATTCCTGCCCTTCGTGACTGTCGCAGCTGTCTTGATTTTTTGTGCCGCGATCATCAGTCAGCGCAGGGTTTCCGAGGGGTCGCAACAGGACGCCCCGCCACAGGCAGAGACCGAGGCGCCGAAGGCATCGCTGGGCGACATGCTCGATCTTGACGACATCCATGTGGAGTTCGCCCCTGATCTTGTCGAGATGGTGCTGGACCCCGGAACCGGTCTTGATGCGCGGATCGTGAACATGCGCAAGCATGTTGCCTCGGATTTCGGTGTGATGCTGCCCGAAATCAGGTTGACGGACAACGCCGCCCTGCCGCCGCGCACCTACCTGATCAAGGTTCAGGGGGTCGAACAGGTTCGTGATCAATTGCGCCCGGACCGCGTTCTGGCCCTGACCGGTGAAGGGGCCGATGACGCCATCGAGGGGATAGATGTCAAGGAACCGGTCTATGGTGCGCCCGCCAGGTGGATTGCACTGAACGATCAGGAGACGGCAGCGATCTCCGGCTTTACCATCGTGCAACCGGCCGAGGTTCTGGCAACGCATCTGCTTGAAGTGGTGAAGCGTAATTTTGCGCGATTGTTGACCTTCAAGGCCCTTCGCAAACGGCTGGACGAGATGGTCAAACTGTCCGATCCGGCGCGCGCCGACGCCAACCGCAGGATGCTGGACGAACTGATCCCCGACAAGGTGCCGGTCGATGTGCTGCTGGCGGTGCTGCGATTGCTGCTTGAAGAACGCGTTTCCATCAGGAACCTCGCCCTTATCATCGAAGCTACAGCCGAGGGCCGCCAGCTTTTTCAGACAGTAGACGGGATTACCGAACACGTCCGACAACGGCTGGGATTTCAGCTTGTGGCCCAATTGCGCCGTGACGATGGCACCATTCCCCTCGTGCAACTGGCACCGGAATGGGAAGACACGTTCATCAACTACGAAATCCGCGGTGACAGGTCGAGCAGCCACGAGGTGGCCTTGCCGCCCGAGAATTTCAACGCACTGGCAGAAAACATCGCGGAGAAGCTGGGCCAAGCCGCAGAGGCCGGCGCCTACGCGGCCGTCGTCACCTCGACACGTCGCCGCCGCTTCTTGCGCACGGTCATGTCGGCCAAGGGCATCATGAACCCGGTTCTGTCGTTCGAAGAGATCGGAATGGACGCGCGGCCCGCGTTGGTTGGACTGGTGCCTGCCTGATGGACTTGCTGCAACAGGTTTTTCCGATCGCACAACAAGGTCTCTGGGTCGGGTTTGCGGTATTCGTGCGGATTGGCGCGATGATGGCTGTTTTGCCGGCATTCGGTGACCAGCCCGTCCCGACCCGCGTGCGGCTGGTCCTTGCTATCCTGTTCAGCCTGATCGTGACGCCGGCCATTGCGCAGACACTTCCCGACCTGCCGCAAGACCTGCGCGGCGCGGTTGCCCTGCTCGGGCCCGAGGTCATTGCGGGTCTGTTTTTTGGCCTGATGATCCGTCTTTTCGTACTTGCCCTGCAGATCGCGGGCTCGATCGCCGCACAGGCCAGTTCATTGACGCAGATTTTCGGGGGGACGGCGGTCGTGGATCCACAGCCTGCGATCGGGCATGTGCTGGTCGTCGCGGGAACGGCCCTTATCGTGCTTCTGGGGCTGCATGTGCACGTGGCGCGGTACATGATTGAAAGCTATCAGATTGTGCCCTTTGCGACGCCTATGGCGGCAGGCATCGTGGCCGAGGCCGGACTTGAACAGGTCAGTCGCATTTTCGCGCTGGGGTTCAGTCTTGCGGCACCCTTTCTGATCGCGTCGCTTCTCTACAACGTGGTCCTGGGTGTCATCAATCGTGCGATGCCCTTGTTGATGGTGTCGTTCGTCGGGGCGCCGGCTTTGACTGCGGGCGGATTGTTTCTGTTTTTCCTGTCTGCGCCTCTCATGCTGAAGGTCTGGTCGGACGCCGTGATGGCCTTTCTGGCCCAACCGCTTGCGAATTAGCCATGGCCGAAGCGGAAGAAGACAGTGACAAGCAGTACGAGCCGAGCCAGAAAAAGCTGGACGAGGCACGCAAGAAGGGCGAAATCGCGAAATCGGCTGATTTGCATGCTGCCGCCTCTTACGGTGGCTTTCTGCTCGTGCTGTTGGTGGCCAGTCCGGTGCTTTTGTCCGGGCTTGGGCAAAGCCTTGCGACAGTTCTGGAACAGGCTGACGCTCTGGCCGCTCTCATGATGTCTGGTGCGGCACCCCTTTCTGGCGGTTTGATCGGCAGTGTCGCTTTCTGGACGCTGGCATTCTTCGTCACTCCGGCGGTTTTCGCTTTGCTGAGTGTCATCCTGCAGCGTGCGCTCATCTTTACTCCTGACAAACTTGTGCCCAAAGGGGATCGTATTTCACCGATCTCGGGCATCAAGAACAAGTTCGGCGCCCAGGGGCTTTTCGAATTTGCCAAAAGCGCGATGAAACTGATCGTCTACGTTATCGTTCTTGGCCTGTTCCTGACCTTGCAGAGTGATGCCATTATCGGGTCGCTGGCCGTTGCCCCGCGTCAGGTGGTGGGCATTCTGGGTTCACAACTGGTCGGCCTGTTGTTTGTCGTGCTGCTGATCGCGCTCTTTATCGGCGCAGGCGACTTTCTGTGGCAGCGCGCGCATCATCTGCGCAAGAACAGGATGAGTCGGAAAGAAATGCTCGATGAGCTCAAACAGTCCGAGGGCGATCCGCTGATGAAGCAGCAACGGCGCCAGCGCGGGCATGAAATAGCGATGAACCGGATGCTGGCGGACGTGCCAAAAGCCGATGTGGTCATCGTCAATCCGACCCATTTTGCCGTCGCGCTTCAATGGGACCGGGGACGGACGGCGCCGGTTTGCCTTGCCAAGGGCGTTGATGAAACCGCGGCACGGATCCGTACGCTGGCCCACGAATATGCGATCCCGCTGCATTCCGACCCGCCGACGGCGCGCGCACTTTATGCCGAGGTCGAAATAGGTGCCGAGATCCAGCCGCAGCATTACAAGGCAGTCGCGGCGGCTATCCGCTTTGCCGAAGGTCTGCGCAAGAAAGCCGGGCGTTCATGGACCGGGTGAAGGATCTGGCGCGGTTGGCCGAGGTTATGGGGCTCAGGCGTGCGCATGCGCAGTCGGTTCTTGCGAAGACCCTTGCCAGTGAAACGGAACTGCGCCGGCAGTTGGCACAGCTCAGGACAGATCCTGCAGCGGAGGCCGACAGGCCGGGAAGCGATGCCGATCGGGTGCGGCGAGCCGCAGCGGAAATGCGTTGGCAAAGATGGGCGGACGCGCGGCGGCAGACGATCAATTCGGAACTGGCGCGGACCCTTGCGCGCAAGGCGGATGCCCGGCGGGCACTTGCGCGCGCCGCGGGCAAGGATGCCGCTCTGGAGGCGCTGATACATGCGGCGCGGACAAAGAAAGGACGCCGGTCGGACTAGCCGGTGAATTATGTATCCTGGCGGACGATGTCGATCACCAGCACGTCGGTCACACGGTCGCCGCTGACCTCTTGGGCCGCGCGCAAAAGATCGTCTCGCAGCAGGCGCATATTTGTGCCCGACGTGAAATTCCCCGAAAATCCGCCGGTATTGGCGTGGTCGAACATCACCTGCAAAAAGCGGTCACGCAACTTGGGTTCGGCCGCGAAGATCGCTGTCCTGCTTCCGGTGGTGACTTCGAGGTTCAGCGAAAGCACCACAAGCGCATCAACACGCCCCTCGGTCACGATCGGCACGATGAACTGATTGTTCAGTTTGGCATATTCCCGTTCGGTACTGACGTCGATCGGAACCGGCGCCGCCATCGTTTCGGGGTCGGCACAGGCGGCGGTATCCTCTTGCTGAGGCGTTTCCGTCAGGAAAAAACCCGCGCCGGCACCTGCAGCGGTGCCGGCGATCAGCAATACGAGCGGGATCAAGAAGGCTTTCATCGCTTGTCTACCTTGCCATCAGAAGGGGAGGATCGCTTCGAGTGCCTGCTGCCCGTACCGCGGCTGCTGCACCTGTGAAATCTGGCCGCGCCCGCCGTAGGAAATGCGTGCCGACGCGATCTTGTCGTAGGTGATCTCGTTCTGGCGGCTGATATCTTCCGGCCGCACGTAGCCCGAAACAAGAAGCTCGCGCAGCTCGAAGTTCACGCGCACCTCCTGCTGGCCCGTGATGGCAAGCACACCATTGGGCAGGACATCTGTTACCGTCACCGCGACCCTCAGGGTCAGTCGCTCATTCCGGCTGACGCTTCCATCTCCCGAGGCGCGGCTTTGACCCGACAGATCGACAAGCGCCGCAGATGAGGCGCCATCGGGCAGTCTTTCATCGATCCTTTGCGGCAGTCCGAAGAGTTGCGGCATCCCCAGCTGTTGCGAGGCGCTGCGCGAGCGGTCGGTTGAATTCGAGATCTCGGCACGATCGTCGATCTCGATCACCACGGTCAGGATATCGCCCTGCTGCATCGCGCGCCTGTCGCCCAAAAGCGATCCGCGCGCACCGGTCCACAGCGATGCGTTGCCCGAAGGACCCAGGCGCGCAGTCGCGATCGCAGGAAGCGGGGCCGCGCGCAGCATCGCCTGCCGCTCGGTATCCTGGGCGGCGGGTGAAAAGCCGGGCGGGCGTGCGAAATCCTGGGTGCAGGCGGCTACCAGGAACAGTGCGGTGATCCAGCCGCTAGCGCGCAACATAGGCGACCCCATCGTTCCCTATCCGCGCGGTGATGGTCGCGCGTGAGCTGAGGTTCATGACCCTTAGGCTATCACCGACACCAGCGCGGCCGAGGGCCCGCCCTTCGGTTGCGATGGCAATGCCATTGCCCGCGTAATGAAGGGTCACGATATCGTTTCTTTCGACGATTGCGGGCACACCGATATCGCCGTGTCTGATTGGCCGACCTGCATAAAGTGCGACACGGGCCTCCATCCCGATCGCATCCTGCGGATCACTGACGGCACCGATCATATCGGCGGCGTGCAATGTGATATCCGCAGGCCCGATCACGGTTCTGGCCGGAATGGTCCGCGCGGCAAGGACGGTATCGGCCATGACCTGCCCCCCGGTCACAGCGCACAAAACGGCGATCAACAAGTGTTTCATCGCATCTGTACCATGGCGCCCAGCATCTGGTCGGCGGCGGTGATCACTTTGGAGTTCAGTTCGTATCCGCGCTGGGCGGCGATCAGATCGGTGATTTCCTTGACTGGATCGACAGCGCTGTCTTCCAGATAGCCCTGCCGCAAGACGCCCAGCCCATCCTGCCCCGGTGTCGCCACCGCAGGAGGTCCCGAAGCGGTTGTTTCGGCAAACAGGTTCGATCCCAGTGCCTCGAGCCCCTTGGGGTTGGTGAACCCGGCAAGGGTAAACTGGCCCAAAAGTTGCGGTTCGACCTCGTCAACGAAATATCCATAGACCTCGCCATCGGCATTGACCGAAATAGATCGGACATCGCGCGGTATCGTGAGATCGGGCACCACGGGATATCCGTCCGAGGTGACGACAAGACCGTCACCGGTCAGTTTCAATCCGCCGTCCCGCGAATAGGCCGGCGTACCCGAGGGCAGTGTAACCTCGAAAAAGCCTTCGCCCTCGATCGCGAAGTCGAGGTCACCGCCGGTTGCCGAAAGAGAGCCCTGCGACAGCATCACGGAAACGGCCGTCTGCCGCACCCCAAGCCCCAGCTGGATGCCCGTGGGCAGGACCGACCCGTCGGCGGCATTGATCGTGCCGGCCCTTGCGACCTGCTGATAGTGCAGATCGGCGAATTCGGCGCGGCGGGGATTGTAACCCGTCGTGCTCATGTTGGCGAGGTTGTTCGAGATCACTTCGACCCGGGTTTGCTGTGCCGTCATGCCTGCCGCGGCGATTTCAAGGGCGCGCATGGTGCTTCCTTTCCTATCTGATTGCTTCGATCACGCCACGGATGCGTGCATCTTCCTTGTCGAGAAAGCTTTGCCCAAGTTCGTAGGCCCGCTGCACCGCGATCATGCGACTGATCTCCAGCACCGGATTGACGTTTGCCTCTTCGAGAAAGCCTTGCAGCATGCGCCCCGTGGGATTTGGCGTGATGCCGCCTTCGGGATTGAAAAGGACACCACCCTCTCGTCGCATCTGATCGGGATCGGCGGGCATGAAAAGACCGATCTGCCCTACCGGGGCGCCACCGGCGCTGATCGTGCCGTCGGCGCTGATCCCGACCGTACCGGTCCCTTGCGGAATGAAGACGGGGGCCCCGCCGGCATCCAGAACCGCGTCTCCGCGCATCGTGACGAGATTGCCGATTTCATTGGTCGTAAAGGCGCCGGCACGGGTGAGCCTCTGGCCCGCGGGGGTTTCTATCAGGAAGAATCCGTCGCCCTCGATCGCCAGATCGAAGGCGCCGCCGGTCTGCGACAGGGATCCCTGCTGGGCAAGCGTATGCGGTACCTTGGCCGTGCCCATCGAGAGTGACTCGGTCGCTGGCCCCAGCGACTGAATGTGTTCGCTGAAAAGCACGCCCTCTGCCCGGAAGCCCGTCGTGGCGGCGTTGGCGACATTATTGGCGATGATCTGCATTTCGCGCATCAGGCCCGATTGCCGGGTCAAGGTGGCGTAACTGGCGTTGTCCATGGCTAGCCCCTCATGACCAGCGGGATCAGCACGCCCTGAAACAGCGCAACCAGTGTTTCGGTCATGAACGTCATCGACAACCAGAAGACAACGACAATCGCTGCCAGTTTCGGCACGAAAGTCAGTGTCATCTCCTGGATCGATGTCAGGGCCTGAAAGAGGCCGACGACAAGCCCCGACACAAGCGCCACCGTGAGAATAGGTAGCGAAATCAGCACTGCGACCCAAAGCCCCTGACGCAATGTGTCATAGAAGACCCCTTCGCTCATCATACCGGCATCCGCAGGATTTCCTGATAGGCTTCGACGACGCGATCGCGGACGGTCACCGCGGTTTGGACCGCAAGCTCGGTCTGGGCGAGGGCCGTGACCAGCGCGTGCGGATCGGCCCCGCTGGTCATGGACTGCATCGCGGTCGCCTCGCTCTTTTGCAGGGTCGCGGCAAAGCTTTCGGCGGCTGAAAACAAGGTTTGGGTCGCGCCGCTTTGTTCGGGCAGCGTGGCAGAGCGGCTGGCAGCATAGCTCTGCGCGACAAGGGCGTTCACGTCCATAGGATTCTCCTTATTTGCGTAGCAAGTCCGACAGAGACGACGACATCTGGCGGACCTGATCGAACATCTTCAGGTTGGCTTCGTAGCTGCGTTGCGCTTCGCGTGCGTCGGCGATTTCGATCAGCAGGCTGACGTTGGATCCATCATAGCTGCCGCTGTCGTCGGCAAGCGGGTGGGAAGGGTCATAGATCCGTGTCAGCGCGCTCTGGTCGAGGCGCACATTTCCCGTGCGGACCTCTCCGGTGGCTTGACCGGCGTTGACCACGTTTTCGAACCCGACCGTCTTGCGGCGATAACCGGGTGTATCGGCGTTGGCGATATTCTCGGACACGTGGCGCAACCGATTGGCCTGCGCTTTCATACCGCTGCTGGCCACCTGCATGGCATCTGAAAAATCGGTCATGACCTGTTACCCCCTGCCGAGCGCCGTGCGGAGCACGGTCATCGTATGGCGATAGATCGACAGCGCGCGACTGTGTTCGCGACTGACCGAAACGGCGTTCAACATCTCATCCTCGAGAGAAACGGTGTTGCCGTTCGGTGATGGTTCGCCCGTCAAGACGATGTCACGGGCCTGCTGAGCCACGGCTTGTGGGGCCAGGTGCCCGGCGCGCGTGGCTTTCATCACCGAGGTAGGACCTGCGCGATACGTGTCCTGGAAGGATGGGATCGCTTGTGCGCGATATCCGGGCGTATCGGCATTGGCGACATTTGTGGCAACCACGGCCTGTCGGCGCCCCGCATGATGCGCCATCGCGCCGGCCGTGCGGAAAAGATCCAGATTTTCATACATCGGGGGTTCTCCCTCGTTCGAATGAAACGAAGGCTTAAGGGTGATTCCTTAAAAAGAGGTGTGTTCCGAAAGCCAGAAGGGCAGAATGCTTGAAAACGATCTTGAATGTGTCCGGGCGGCGATCGCCAGGATACCCGTCAGCCGCCCGATCTCTACGGTCGCGGCTGTCGACGGACAGACGCTGATCGGCCACCCCACACTTTCGCGGGTTAGCGTGGGGGACCGCGCCACTGTTCATGCAGGGGCGCACCGCGTGGGCGGCGAGGTGATCCGCCTGTCGCAGGCGGGGGTCGTCATACTGCTCGATGTTCTGGCAGAAGGGGTGGGTATCGGAGACCGGATCCTCTTTGACGTCCCGCCGGTCTGGGCGCCGCATCAGGGGTGGATCGGGCGGGTTCTAGACCCTGACGGGCAACCGCTTGATGGCGCGCCGATACTGCCCGGCATGACTGACACCCCGATCGAGGCTGGTCCGCCGCCGCCCAATTTGCGCGGGCGGCTGGGTCAGCGGCTGCAAACGGGCATGGCCGTCTTCAACACGATGCTACCAATCGTGCGTGGGCAGCGGATGGGTCTTTTCGCGGGCTCGGGCGTGGGCAAATCGACACTGATTGCCGATCTGGCACGTGGTTTCGATGCCGACGTCGTTGTGATCGCGCTGGTCGGCGAACGCGGCCGCGAGGTGCGTCACTTCGTGGATGAGGTTCTTGGTCCGGCTGGCATGGCAAGGGCGGTCGTGATCGCCGCCACATCTGATCGTGCGGCGTCGGTCCGCCGTCGATGTGCGCCGGCCGCCATGGCCGTGGCCGAATATTTTCGGGATCTGGGACTGCATGTCTGCCTGTTCGTCGATTCCATCACGCGGTTTTGCGAGGCGCACAGAGAGGTCGCGGTTGCGCAGGGCGAGACGGCGGGCCTGCGCGGATACCCCGCATCCACGGCGACAGCGATCGCAAAACTGTGCGAACGTGCCGGGCCCGGAGTGACTGAATCCGGCACGATCACGGCCGTGTTTTCGGTGCTTGTCGCAGGCTCCGACATGGATGAACCGGTGGCGGACATGCTGCGTGGCGTCCTCGATGGCCACATCGTACTTGATCGTGCCATTGCCGAGCGCGGTCGGTTCCCGGCGATCGACGTGGTCCGATCGGTCTCGCGGGCCTTGCCAGAGGCAGCGAACGCGCAGGAGAACAGGATAATTCAAGAGGCGCGGCACATGATGTCGGTCCATGACCGGGCGGCACTGATGATTCAGACAGGCCTTTACGAAGCCGGGGCGGATCCTGCGATCGACAAGGCCGTAGCCTGTCACGAAGCGCTGGAGCAGTTCGTGACGATCAATGACGGGCGGGATGCACTCGCTCATTTCGCCAAGTTGCGACAGGCGCTTGGATCTTCGCCGATGCAATCAGATACGTCTGCTGTCAGGTGATGGGGGCCACACCCACCGGCCGTGCGCTCTGCAAGAGCGTAAGGGCTGTCTGGCCGGATGACGGCCCGCCGAACGATGTCGCCTCTGCGCGGATCAGGAAAAGCCGCCTGATGTCCTCTTGCAGAACGGGATCGGTAAACGACTGCACATCGTCCGTGCCGAGAATGCTGCGTGCGCGATCCTGGAAAACCTCGCGTTGCTGGTCCAGGTCGATGCTTGCGATCCCGGATGGCAGGCCGAGCGCGGTTTCGAACACCTGACGCAGCGGCGGATTGCCCATGATCGAAAACCAGCGGCCCGTGTTGGTGCTTGCCTTGTCGATGATTTGCGAGAGTGCACCAGCAGCATTCAAGGCGAGGCGCAAATCGTTGTTCTGGTCGCCAACCGCGCGCGCAAATTGCTGCGTCTCGTAGCGGGCAATGATGCTATCAGCGAAACCGGCGTCGGCTGTCCGGGCAATAGGGCCGTCACCGAAGCCGAATGCGGCACTGAATTCAGCGTACCGCTTGTCCGCCAGCCTGTTGGCAAGGGCGTCATCGTCGACCGTGCCCTGCGACAATATCGTTTCGATGAAAAAGCGATTGTCGATATCGTCATCAAGCCCGAAAGCGCCAAGTGCGACACGGAGCAGGGCGCGGTCGGCGACAAGATCTGTCGCTGACCCCACATCGGCGATCCTTTCGCGGAAAGCGTCGGTCGCGCGCGCCACTGGTGCGCTTTCTGCAAAGGCCTTTTGTTGCGCCGGAAGTGTCTTTTGCAGAAAGCTCCAACCGGCGTAGCCGCCAAGGGGAACGACCGGCTGGAATGTCACTGCTTGGCACCTCCAAGAAGGCGTGCCTCGCGCTGCAGCAGATTGCGTAGGGACTTCAAGGCACGGTAAAAGTCGTTCTTGCAGATGGCCAAGGTAGCAAGATCAAGATGGCCGCGGCTATCGTCATCCCTGAGCACCTGACTGAGCTGTTCAATCCCACGCAGGATCTGTGGTTTTGCTTCTTCTTCGGATGCGTCACCGGAAAGGACGAGCTGCGCGATGTAGCACACGCGCCTTACGGGGGTATTGACCTCCTCGGGGCGGATCGCATCGCGCAGGCGCAGGATGTTGGCATTCGGTGTCAAAATCGAAATTCGACCGCGCCGGTCACCGTTTTCAATGACCGCGCCATTCACCAGGACCCGTTCATTCGGGCCCAGCTTGAGCACCAGACCGGACATCAGACATTTCCCTGACCGTTGAGCCCACGAAGGATCGCGGTGTTGACGTCGATCAAGGCATCGACATCAGCCCTGCCACGGATCACCTGTTGGCTGTGCTGGCCGGTGAACTCGGCCAGATAGAAGATCTGGGCGCGTAGCTTTTCGGGAAGCGCATTGTCGCCATCGGCAACCTCTGCGGCGAGTGTTGTCCATAGTCGCCGGTTGTCATGAACCGCGGCGATCAGTCGGGAAAAATCCGCACGGCCCGCGTGTCTTGCAGCGCGAAGGCGGGCAGTGATCCGGCCGATCAACTGGGCTTCCATCGCTCTGTCAGTACAAACTGCGGTTTGGTTTTGGCTATAGACCTGCTGGGCTTGTTCAGTCACGTTCACGGGTCGACCTTTCCGGTTTGGGATTTCAGCATGCGGTTTCACCGCGACAGGGGGGCAGCGCCGCTTGCGCGGCGCTGCCCGAGATTATTACCGGAACAGCGACAGAATCGTCTGCGGCGCCTGGTTGGCAATCGACAGTGATTGAACACCCAACTGCTGCTGCACCTGCAGGGCCTGAAGGCGGGCCGAGGTTTCTTCCATATCGGCATCGACAAGCGCACCGATCCCTGACTTCAGCGAGTCGGTCAGCTTGGAGATGAAGTCCGACTGAGTTTCGATCCGCCCCTGGCTGGAACCGAAAGCAGCTGCCGCATCGATTGTCGTGTCGATCATGGTTTCGATATTTGCCAGAGCGGCTTCGACACCTTCATTCGTCGTGACGTCAAGCTTGTCCAACCCGACAAGGCCACCTGTTGCCTCACCACCGGCAGCCCCTTCGGCCGTCAGCGTCAGGTCAGCACCTTCATTGTCGATTTGCAGCACCCATTCGTTGGTGTCGCTGTCTTGCTGGACACGTGTCGAGATGTCGGCCATCCCGGCACCATCAATCACCGATTTCAGGCCGCGCGCGACATCTTCCATGGTTTCGCCTTTGCCGGCGACATAGTCATAGGCGACACCGCCGACGTTAACGCGATAGCCATCGCCCTCGGCGACGTTGGCAGTCGCGCCGAAGCTGATCGTCGATGCGCGTGCTTCGATGGTCTCCCCAGTGAAGCCCGCACCTGCGCCGCCTGCGCCGGTACCGTTCACGTCTGCAGTGACGGCTGAATCGGTGGTGGTGAAGTTGACTTCCACATCGTCGAAGGCGGACGTTGAGGTCAGCGTAATGGTGCCTGTCGTTTCAGTCGCGGAGATACCTTCGATGCCGGCAGCGTTCAGTGCGGCTGTGATCCCCTCGGCAACAGACGTTGGGGTATTGCCAGTGGCATTGGATGTATACGTGGCCGTAACACCACCGACCTGCAGGTTATAGGTGTTGCTGGACCCGGCGGTTGGCGATGCAAGCGCGATCGTCATGGTGTTGCCGACGTTCGAGAATTCGCTTCCCCCGGCCCCGGCAGCGTTGTTCGATCCGACAGCTGCGGTGACATTCGGCGACAGGTCAGCACCCGTCCCGTAAACACCGGCATCCGCGCTCAGATCCTGGCGGGCGACGGTGATGTTGCTGGACGTTACCGCGCCGGTGCTGTCACGGTCGAGCGATGACAGAACATTGACGTCGTCTGTGCCCTTGAGAAGGTTAAGACCATTGAATTGGGCCGCCCCGACGATGGATGAGATCTGGTCACCAAGCGCGTTGATGTCATCCTGGAGCTTGGTGCGATCGACATTCTCACCTTGAGCCGCGACAATCTTTTCTTTCATGTCGGTGAGAAGGTTGGTCACAGTTTCAGAGGCGTTGCGCGCCACTGCGACAGAAGATTCGCCCAGGGACAGGCTTTCCGAGATCGCCTTGAAACCTTTGACGTCCGATTCCATGACCTTCGAGATGGCCCAGACCGCCGAGTTGTCCTTGGCCGATCCGACCTCTTTACCGGTCGAGATCATCGACTGGGTCTTCGACAGGTCATTGTTGATTGATTTGAGGGTCTGCAACGCAACCATGGCGCTGTTGTTGGTCAAAATGCTGGACATTGATGGGTCCTTTTCAAATGGCGCTTTTCGCCGTGTTATTTCGGGAATCCGCCGAAGGCGGGTTGAAGCGTCTTCCGACGTACCGACCTGCGTCCAAGAACACCGGCCACCCTTCTGGGATCGAAGCGGGTAGACCAAAGCAGTCTATACAATCCTTTAATGCCACCCCCGAAATTGCCCCGCATTTGAATGAAATCAGGCTTTCTTCTCGACCGTCGAATCCTCGCTCCTCCGCACGGCGACGACACCGTCGCGGTCATAGGTCGTCAGTGCGTTTTCCACCTGCAAAAGCGCTGCAAGTCGCGCCTCTGCAGCCTTCGCCCCCTTCAGGGCAGCACCCGTCAGCGCCTGGTTTGCGTCCATTGTCATTCGTAGCTCGACCAGCGAGTCGCGCGAGAGGTCTGCCGCCTCCAACCCGTCCATCAAGCTTTGCTTTTCCGCAGCGATATCTCCGAGAACAGCATATTGTCCCGTCAAGAGCGCCGATCGTTCACGGCGCAATACATCGTACAATTCGCCAAGCACCTTATGTGTCATGGGCCTGAACCTTCAGTGCGTTGAAAAGTGATTCCGCCAACCCGATACCCCCAGCATCGGCCATAGCCTCTGCCTGGGCCTGCACGAGGAAGGACGTGAACTGATCTTCGCCGATGCCGCCTCCGAAGCTGTCCGAGGATTCGCCCAATCCTGCCGATTTCAGCATTTCGGCAAGAAACGTGGCTTCAAGCCTGACAGCAGCGTCGCGGAGCTGCGCATCGGTTTGTACGTAGTCCGGCAGGACCGGGGCCGGCCGCGGGGGAGGCAGAATGGGAACAGTCGACATCGGTTTCTCCGTTCGGTTTGGGCCCTGATGACAGCGGTTCATAAACATTCGGTAATTTTTCGCGGTCAAAAGGGTGCCTGAGATGATTCTTTTTCTGGAGATCCCATGATCCCTTTTCTTCCCACCGACGCCGCGCCGCAGGCGCCGCCACCCGCCCGAGCACGGGCGGAGCAGCCGGACGCATCCGGTGCACCACAGTTCGGGGTCCTGCTGGAACAAACGTTTGGCGAAGGGGGCGATGTGGTGTCGCGCGTGCCCGAAGACGCGCTGTTGAAAGGTGAAGATGTGCCGGAAGGTGAAGCCGACCTGACTTTGCCCAAGACAAAAGGCGACGATGTAGCGGTTCTGCCGGTCGCCGCGCCTGCTATGGCAGGGGCAGAAGGGGCGAAGGCAAGGACAGAGCCGGGCGCCGAGAGACGCCTCTGGACCGAGGCCCCTGGACAGCATCCGTCTACGCGGGCCAAGGCCGATACAACGTCGGGGTCCAACGGGTGGCAAGCCGGTGCCGCGACCACACAGGGGCGCGAGCTTAGCCAGAACACATCTGCGTCTCCACAGGTCATAGGGCCAAACACGGGGATGATTGATCCCGATGGCAGGGGGCTCATGCCTGAAACGATCGGCTCCGACAGGCGCCCCGGTTTGGTTGATGACAAAGTAATTGCTTCGGGGACATCCAAGTCTGTCAGCGCAGCGGCGGCCATGACATCGAACGATCGGGTGCATGGTCTTCCAGCAGCGCTAGACGCCCTCCGACACCCTGCGGGCAAGGCCGGGGCAGGGCCGCAGGAAACCAGGGCCGCGAAATCGGCGACCGAGGCACCACCGCGTCTGGGTGTGGCAGAGGCGGAGGCACCGCGCGTCAACACGCCGCAACAGCATACTCCGCCGCCCGGTTCCGCGACCTTGGTAGAGGCTTTTCAGAATACGGGTTTTGATCATGACAAGGGTGCCAGACCACTTGACCCGATGATCGGGCTTTCAGCAGGAGGCGCAGAGCGTGTCCTTGCACAACAACATGCCGCTTTACAGGGTTCGACCGGTCACGCGCCACCACCTGACATGGCACGGAATGCGGCCGCGCAAATGGCCGTTGCAATTACACAAGGTGCCGGCCGACCAACCGAGATCGCACTTTATCCCGAAGAGCTGGGGCGCGTGCGGATGGCGCTTACGGCTGTCGAGAACAGCGTCAGCCTGACGGTTTTCGCCGACCGACCAGAAACAGTCGACCTGCTTCGCCGCCATATCGATGTACTTGCCCAGGAATTCCGTGCGTTGGGCTACGTCGATATCCAGTTTCAGTTCGGGGGCGGGGGCGGCACAGAGCATGACACCGAAAATGGCGGGTCCGCAGGGCCAGCAACGCCTGATCCCGCGCCCCAGGCCGAGCCGAGCGATGTCGCACACCCATCGAAACTGTCCGTGCCTGCGGGCCGTGTCGATTTACGACTTTAGGAGGTGAACATGGACATCACGGCAAATCCAGTACAGCGCCCGCAGGCGGCTCAACCTGCACCCACCGAAGGCGGGGCGGCAACACAGATCAGCAGCGACTTCGAGGTATTCCTCAAGATGCTGACGGCGCAGATGCAGTATCAGGATCCGCTCAACCCCATCGATTCTACCGATTATGCGACGCAATTGGCCACGTTCTCCGGGGTAGAGCAGGCTGTCCAGACGAATGATCTGCTTCGTGCGCTCAGCAGCGAACTCGGTGTCGGGGGGCTGTCGGAACTGGCTGACTGGGTCGGCAAGGAGGTCCGATCAGCGGGCCCGGTGTCTTTCGACGGGCGGCCGGTCGCGCTTTTTCCGCAAACGAACACCGATGCGCAGACATGGGAAATCAGCGTGCGCAATGCCGAAGGGGATGAGGTGCAACGCATTCCGGTCGCACCCGGTACCGACGAGGTAGCCTGGACGGGACTGGAGTTCGGGGGATCGCCTGCTCCGACGGGCAGCTATTCCTTTACCGCCATCGGCCGCACGAACGGGCAGGTCATCACCGATGCCCCGGTCGAGACCTATGCCCGCGTGACCGAGGTTCGGATCGAAAACGCACAACAGGTTCTGGTTCTCGAAGGGAACCGGAAGGTGGCATATGATGCTGTCACCGCGATCCGCGAACCTCGGGCCGGGTGATCTTTCCGTGCGTACCTGTAGCCCGGTGCGGATCATTCCGCACCCCGGATGCCATCATGTCGTCTCGGCGCTTTGCCTCTCAAAGGGCAGAGATGATCCATGCCGCACCGACGATCCCCGCACCCAGCGCCATCCACGATAGTCGCGCGATCCGGCGCTGCGGTTTGGGCGGCGGTGCCGGATTATTCCGGCGGATCAGCGCCTCTTCAGCCATTCGCGGCAGTTGCGGGCCGAAACGTGCGAGGATCCGGGCCGTGCTCGTCAAATCCCGCAGCAGTGCCTTCGGTCCGATACTTTCTTTGATGTAATCCTCGACGACGGGGCGCGCGACCTGCCAGATGTTCATATGCGGGTCGAGCGAACGCGCCACGCCTTCCACCACGACCATGGTGCGCTGCAACAAGATCAATTCCGTCCGGGTCTCCATGCCGAACCGTTCGGTAACCTCGAACAGGTAAGTCAGCAAACGACCCATCGAAATCCGGCTCGCATCCATTCCGAAAATCGGTTCACCCACAGCCCGCAGTGCGCGTGCGAACTCGTCCATGTCGCGATCGGCCGGGACGTAGCCGGCCTCGAAATGCACCTCGGCCACGCGCCGGTAATCTTTCCTGATAAAGCCGAAAAGGATCTCGGCGTAAACGCGGCGGGTGTATTCGTCTATCCGCCCCATGATGCCGAAATCGTAGGCAATGATATCGCCGTTTTCCGATACCTTCAGATTGCCCTGATGCATGTCACCGTGAAAGTACCCGTCGCGCAGGGCATGTTGCAGAAAAAGTTCAAGCACACGCGCGGCCAGTGCCCGACGGTCATGCCCCGCTGCATCCAGCGCATCGTTCACCCCGATATTGGTGCCCTCGGCCCAGTCCAGCGTCATGACCCTGCGCCCTGACAGATGCCAGCGCACGTAAGGCACCTGGAATCCCGCATCACCTTCCGTGTTGGCTGCGAACTCGGCGGCCGCCGCACTTTCCAGCCGCAGGTCAAGTTCGCCCATCACCACGCCTTCGAAGTGGGTGATCACATCCATGGGCCGCAGACGCCGCGATGCAGGCGAAAGCCACTCGATCGCGCGCGCGGCGAAATAAAAGGCGTCGATATCCTTTCGAAAGGCTTTCTCGATCCCGGGCCGAAGGATCTTGACGGCGACCGTGTCGCCGCCTTCGACCAGCGTGGCGCGGTGCACCTGTGCAAGCGATGCTGCCGCCACAGGCTCCGAGAAGCTGAGAAAGAGCTTGTCGAACGGCTGCCCCAATTCCTTTTGCAGCGTCTCTTTCGCCTCGCGCATCGAAAACGGTGGCAACTTGTCCTGCAGGACGCGCAGTTGCACGGCAAGCTCGTCGCCCACCACATCGGGTCGCGTCGACAGCACCTGCCCGAATTTAATGTAAGCAGGCCCCAGGGCTGACAGCGCGCGAACCGCCGGCGGAGAGCTCATGTCGCCCTTGTAACCGAGCCACCGGAATGGCCAGACCAAGGTACGGAAAGTGATACGCAACACCGGCCCCACGTCGAAGGCATCGAGGACCACGTTCATCGCGCCGGTCCGCTCCAGCGTCGCGCCGGTTCGGATCAGCCGGATGATATTGTGCGGTCCGCGCATCTAGATCTTCCAGCCCGAATGCAGCGCGGCGATCCCGAGGCTCAGGTTGCGGTATTTCGCGTTGCCGAAACCCGCGTCGCGCACCATGCCGAGAAAGGTTTCCTGGTCCGGAAAGCGGCGGATCGATTCCACCAGATACTGGTAACTGTCACGATCACCTGCGATCAGCTGGCCCATGCGCGGGATGACGTTGAACGAATAGGCATCATAGGCGGCCTGCATCATCGGGTTGGGAAGCTGGCTGAACTCGAGCACCATCAAACGCCCGCCGGGCCTGAGGACACGGAACGCCTCGGCCAGCGCATCTTGCGGGCGGGTGACGTTCCTGATCCCGAAACTGATGGTGTAGACATCGAAGGTGTCATCATCGAACGGCAGGGCCATCGCGTCGCCCACCACCCAGTCAAGGCTGTCTGCCATCTTGCCTGCCTCGGCGCGTTTGCGACCCTCGACAAGCATGGACTCGGTCAGATCAAGGACCGTGGCATGACCAGTGCCCGCACGGTTGAGGAAACGGAACGCGATGTCACCTGTACCGCCGGCCACATCCAGCAAGCGCTGTCCCGCGCGGGGGGCGAGCCAGTCCATCATGGCGTCCTTCCAGATGCGATGGACGCCGGCGGACATGACATCATTCATCACGTCGTATTTGTTGGCGACAGAGGTGAAAACGCCCTGAACACGCCCGGCCTTTTCATCCTCGGCGACGGTTTCATAGCCGAAATGCGTGGTCTTGTCGGAAGGATCGGTCATATGCTGGTGCCTTGTGAGTATTCCAAACCCGATATACGCATCTAAAGCTAGTGACAAACCGTCATTCTGCCATGGGTGCCCTGTCTTGAACGAAAAGAATACCGATCATCGCCGGGACGATCCGGGGCCTCTTCGCGATCGGGGTCGCGGCTCTTGTGGTTTCGCGCAGCCCGCCTTGATCGGCGCATCCCTCACGGAGGCGTGGACCCTGATGGCAGCCGGCGGCAAAGCCTGATGCCCGAACTGCCAGAGGTCGAAACCGTCAAGGAAGGCATTGCACCGGCCCTCGTGGGCAAGGTGATCCGCAGGGCCGATGTGAACCGCCCGGACCTGCGCTGGCCTTTCCCCGACAGGCTGGCCGAGCGTCTGACCGGTCGCAAGGTGCTGGGTCTGCGCCGCCGTTCGAAATATATCCTCGTCGATCTCGACAGTGCCGAGACGCTGCTGATCCATCTGGGCATGTCGGGGCGGATGCTGGTGTCGGGCGTGCAGCTTGGCCGTTTCTACCATCCCCATCCCGCCCCCGCCAAGCACGACCATGTGGTCTTTCACATGCATGACGGCGGACGCGTCACCTTCAACGATGCCCGGCGCTTTGGCGCGATGGACCTGATGCCGACGGCCGCGCAAGAGGATCATTGGCTGATCCGCGACATCGGTCCCGAACCCCTGGGCAACAGTTTTGACGAGACATACCTGATCGGACGGCTCAAGGGGCGGAACACGCCCGTCAAGGCAGCCCTGCTGGACCAGAGGATCGTGGCCGGGCTCGGCAATATCTATGTCTGCGAGGTGCTTTTCCGGGCCGGTATCCACCCTGCGCGCAAGGCCGGCCGGATCGGGCCGGCGCGCGTGGCGTCACTGGTGCCGCTGATCCGGCAGGTTCTTTCCGAAGCGATCGCTTCGGGAGGCTCCTCGCTGCGCGACTACCGACAGTCCGATGGCGAGTTGGGATATTTCCAGCATGTGTTCCGCGTTTACGACCGTGAGGGCCAACCGTGCACCACCGCTGGCTGCGGCGGGACAATCAGACGAATCGTGCAATCGGGACGCTCAACTTTCTTCTGTCCGCAATGCCAAAGATAGCTTGAACTGCCACGCGGCTTTGCTAAGCGTGGTGATCTGACCATCGCAAAAGGGGACCTATGCATGGCCTTTGACAAGATCATCGTTGAGATCAGCGACGATATCGCCACCATCACGCTCGACCGCCCTGATGCAATGAATGCCCTGAACGCGGCACTGCTGGGCGAGCTTTGCACGGCGCTCGAAGAGGCCGACGCCAGCGACAAGGTGCGTTGCATCATCATCACCGGATCGGAAAAGGCGTTTGCCGCCGGTGCCGATATCACCGAAATGGCCGATAAGTCGTTCGTCGAGATGTATACCCAGCGGTTCTTCGAAAAAGATGCCGAGCGGTTCAACCGGATCCGCAAGCCGATCATCGCCGCCGTGTCGGGCTATGCGCTTGGGGGCGGCTGCGAACTTGCCATGATGTGCGATTTCATCATTGCCGCCGATAACGCCAAGTTCGGCCAACCTGAAATCAACCTCGGCGTCATCGCAGGGCTGGGCGGCACGCAGCGCCTGACCCGTTTCGTGGGCAAGTCCAAGGCGATGGACATGCACCTGACCGGCCGGTTCATGGATGCTGAAGAAGCCGAGCGCAGCGGGCTGGTCAGCCGTGTGGTGCCGACCAAGAAGCTGATGTCGGAGGCGCGTTCGGCCGCCGAGAAGATAACCGAAAAATCGCAGATCGCTGCGACGGCGGCCAAGGACGCCGTGAACCGCGCTTTCGAAACCACCCTTGCCGAGGGCCTCAATTACGAACGGCGCGTCTTTCAGGCGCTCTTTGCCACCGAGGATCAGGCCGAGGGCATGGCGGCTTTTACCGAAAAGCGCGAGGCGCAGTTCCGCGACAAGTAGATCGCACGGCCCTGCCTGATGCCGCACCTGCAAAGCCGGTGTCGCAAAACCGGCATGTCATGCGCTAACACGTTCAAATATCACTTTTTTGCCGCAATTGAGTGCGCTGGATCAATGATGCTGCACATGCAGCGTCGCAAAATGAGGCCAGTTCCGGCCCGCACCGGAGTGGTCGGGATGGCGGGTGTCGGAGCATGGACCTTGAGCGGAGCCTCCCCATGCGAATTTCACGTAGCCTTCAGGCCATCGCCCTTGTCGGGCTGGTCGCAATGCCGGCCGGTCTCGCGGCCGATAACCAACAGACCGACGCCGCGGAACTCAACTCGATCATTCATGACACGGGCGTTGCGAACCGTCTTGTTGTCGGTGAAATCCTGCGCGTCCTGTCGCAGGAAATCCCCGCGGCCGCCTGTCATCTACACCACCGTGTCAACGTCGACGACGCAGCCGACAACCTGACCTACGGTGTGGATCAGGTCGACGAACTGCTGACCGCGCTGACTGACGGCGATATCTTCTGGGGCATCACCACGCCCGAAACCCGCCGCAAGACGATCGCGGAAATCGAGAGCTTGCGCGCGCAGTGGCACCCTGTGCAAGAGGCAGCGCAGCGGCTGATGACGGATCCTGCTGACGCCGGCGCCCTCGACCTTGCCATGGGCATGTCCCATGGCCTTCTCGACACGACGGATCGTCTGCTGGCAACGCTTGACGGCCAATATTCCGGCTCAGCGGAAATCCAGCGCCGCGATGTCATGTTCATCCAGGTTTCGGGCCGGATGGCTGCATTGAACCAGCGCATCGCGCTCCAGTCCTGCATCCTGGCAGGACAGGGATACGATGCCGAAATCGCGGCCGACCTGACGCAATCTGCCGAGATCTACAAAAACAGCCTTTGGGCGCTGCAAAACGGGATGGATGCCTTGGGGATCCTGCCGCCCCAGACCCCGGGGATTGCAGACAAGATGGCCGAAATTGCCGATATCTGGGTCACGAACGAGCCCGTCATCGCAAGGCTCGCCGCGACAGAAACGCTTTCCGCCACCGAGCGTCATGATCTGTATTTCAACCTGATCGACGAGCGGGTGCTGGTGCTGGACCTGCTCTATCTTTATCAGGATCACGCCAAGGTCCACTGATCCTGACGCCTTGGGGGGTTGCGCACTGACCGTAACTCGCTTAAAGGCGCCTCAGACATGCGCGTGCGGCCCGCTTTGGCCAGAACTTCCGGTTCGAAAACCCGGGGCTTGGGCTGATTGCGCGACACTTATTCAATTCGGCCCCGGCCTTCAGGAGAACGACCCATGGCAAATTCACCCCAGTCCAAGAAACGCGCACGCCAGAACGCCGCGCGCTATGCTGTCAACAAGATGCGCCGTTCGCGTATCCGCACGCACCTCCGCGCCGTGGAAGAGGCGATCGCATCGGGTGATCAGTCCGCCGCAGCCGCGGCGCTCAAGGCCGCCCAGCCCGAACTGATGCGCGGTGTGACCAAGGGTGTCATGCACAAGAACACGGCCGCCCGTAAGATGTCGCGGCTGTCGTCGCGGGTAAAGTCGCTGGGCTGATTCTCGCCCGCCTACCTGCCTTTTTGTCGGTTTCAAGCGCGTCCTGCAGGGGCGCGCTTTTTTCTTGGCGGTGTGGTGTGGCCGCGCGGAAATCCCCTGTTTTCAAAGGGCGTCGAGATTCTTTTGCCCCAATGAATGAGTCAAGCGCTATGTTCAGTTGCCGCTTGCGCTGACCACTTGCTAGCTTGTCGTTGCGATTCACATCGTGCCGGGGGACATGAGGGGATCCGCATCGGACATGGTTGGTGCCACCTGGGGAATTCAGGGGAGGGGCCGTTACCGTCTGATGTTGGGCTTCATGTGGCGGTCGCGGGATATTGCTGCAAAGACAGCACCCTGCAATTGCTGCGTCTGTAAAGCTGATCGGGGATCTGCCCCCTGGTCGGCACCGCAGTTCATGGACCTGATTGCTGCCGAATGGTGTCATGCGCCGAATTGTCGTGCGTGCGGGACCGCTGGTTTTGATTTTGGTAAAGGACACCCGCATGGAAGAGGCAATCCATGCGAAAAAGTTCTTTGTCCCGTGCGTTGTGACGCAGGCACCGACAGGTGTCTGGTCGAAATATCTTGGGGATAAAAAGAACAATGGGAAACGACGTTTGGGCTGGCGTACTGAATAACCTCGAAGGGGCGATTGGCCGGAGTAACTACTCCAACTGGATCGAACCGCTCGAGTTCGCAGAAGTGAACGACGGCGTTGCGACATTCCATGTTCCCACAAATTTCATCGGCAACTACGTCTCCCAGAATTTCGGTGATCAGATCCTTTATCATCTCAAGCGGTCGGGTCAGGAGGTGCAGCGCCTGTCCTTTCGCGTTCCTGCCTCGCGCCCTGCCGTCGCCGCCGCGCCAGTCGCGAAAACCGTCAAAACGGCCCGCCCGGATGAGGATGCCGGCGCCCAGCTCGATCCCCGCTTCACCTTCGACACTTTCGTCGTGGGCAAACCCAATGAACTGGCCCATGCCGCCGCGCGTCGCGTGGCCGAGGGCGGACCGGTCACGTTCAATCCGCTGTTTCTCTATGGTGGCGTCGGCCTCGGCAAAACGCACCTGATGCATGCCATCGCGCGTGAACTCAAGGAACGGTCACCGGATCTCAATGTGCTGTTTCTGTCGGCCGAGCAATTCATGTATCGCTTCATCACCGCGCTGCGTGATCGCAAGATGATGGACTTCAAGCAGATGTTCCGTTCGGTCGACGTGTTGATGGTCGATGACGTCCAGTTCATCGCCGGAAAGGACAGCACGCAAGAGGAATTCTTCCATACCTTCAATGCATTGGTAGATGGCCAGAAGCAGATCATCATTTCGGCAGATCGGGCACCCGGTGAAATCAAACACCTCGAAGAGCGGATAAAGTCCCGCCTGCAATGCGGTCTGGTCGTGGATCTGCATCCGACCGACTACGAATTGCGCCTGGGCATTCTGCAATCCAAGGTCGATGTCTATGCCGCGCAATACGCGGATGTCACGATCGCCCCCGGAGTGCTCGAGTTTCTCGCGCATCGTATCTCGACCAATGTCAGAGTGTTGGAAGGGGCCCTGACGCGGCTCTTCGCCTTCGCTTCGCTGGTCGGGCGCGAGATCACGCTGGAGCTGACACAGGATTGCCTGTCCGATGTGCTCAAGGCTTCGGATCGCAAGGTCACCGTAGAAGAGATCCAGCGCAAGGTATCGGAGCATTACAATATCCGGCTGTCAGACATGATCGGCCCCAAGCGGCTGCGGTCCTACGCCCGCCCGCGGCAGATCGCCATGTATCTCGCAAAACAGATGACCAGCCGCTCGCTGCCCGAGATCGGGCGCCGCTTCGGGGGCCGCGACCACACGACGGTCATGCACGGCGTGAAGCGGATTGAAGAACTGATGGCCAAGGACAGCCAGATCGCCGATGATCTGGAACTTCTGCGCCGCGCACTTCAGGAATAGGTTCCGCGCGGGCGGGCGGCGCTTGACGCCCGATGCACCATCGTCAACAGTCCAACAAAATGCTTGAGCCGGTCCACGAAACGGGTAGATTTCGTGTCCCGGCCAAAGTGCCAGGCAAGATATGCGGAGATTGGGACATGAAATTCAGCATTGAACGCGCGGTTCTTCTCAAGGCGGTCGCGCAGGCCCAATCCGTCGTCGAACGGCGCAATACGATCCCGATCCTCGCCAACGTTCTGATAGAGGCCGAGGGGGATAGCGTTCAGTTCCGCGCGACCGATCTCGATATCGAGGTCGTCGACCGCGCGCCCGCCAAGGTCGAACGCGCGGGGGCCACCACGGTCGCGGCCGTGACGCTGAACGAAATCGTCCGCAAACTGCCCGACGGTGCGCTTGTGACACTGACCGAAGACGGTGCCTCGGGGCGGCTGACGATCGAAGCGGGACGGTCCAATTTCTCGCTCGCGACGCTTCCCAAAGAAGACTTCCCCGCAATGGCCTCGTCGGAATATGCCGCCAATTTCTCGGCCCCTGCGCCTGTCCTGCGGCGGCTGTTCGATAAATCGAAATTCGCGATCTCGACGGAAGAAACCCGCTACTATCTCAATGGCGTCTATATGCATGTGGCCGATTCCGACGGTGGAAAGGTGCTGCGTTGCGTGGCGACCGATGGACACCGTCTTGCCCGCATCGATGCCGACCTGCCCGACGGTGCTGGCGACATGGCCGGGGTGATCGTGCCGCGCAAGACGGTGGGCGAACTGCGCAAGCTGCTTGACGATGACGACATGCAGATCGCGGTTTCGGTTTCGGAAACGAAGATACGTTTCGCCACGCCCGATATCACGCTGACCTCCAAGGTGATCGACGGCACCTTCCCCGATTACACCCGTGTGATCCCGACCGGCAACACACGCAGACTCGAGGTGGATGCCGCCGAGTTCGCGCGCGCGGTCGATCGCGTGGCCACCGTATCGTCCGAACGCTCGCGGGCGGTAAAGCTGTCATTGGACGAAGACCGGCTGGTCCTTTCGGTCAATGCGCCCGACAGCGGTGCCGCCGAAGAGGAACTGGCCGTGGCCTACGGCGACGAACGGCTGGAGATCGGCTTCAACGCCAAATACCTGCTCGAGATTGCCAGCCAGGTCGACCGCGAAAACGCCGTCTTCCTGTTCAACTCTTCCGGCGATCCGACCCTGATGCGCGAAGGCAACGACACCTCGGCGGTTTATGTCGTGATGCCGATGCGCGTGTGACCGCCCCCGATCTTTTTGCAGGTTTCCGAGGCTGGGTTGTCCCAAGCCTTGAGGCAGACGCATGACCACGCTTGCCCTCAACGCGCTTACACTCTCGCACTTCCGCAGCCACAAGCGCGCAAAACTGGACTTTGACGGCAGGCCCGTCGCGCTCTTCGGGCCGAACGGGGCAGGCAAGACGAATATCCTCGAGGCGATCTCGCTGCTCTCGCCCGGGCGGGGGATGCGCCGTGCCGCCGCCGAGGATCTGACACGCCGCCCGGAGGCATTGGGCTGGAAGATCACCGCCATTCTGCGATCGCTGCACCAGACACACGAGGTTGCGACATGGGCCGAAGCCGGCCAGCCCCGGCAATTGACCATCGACGACAAGTCCGCGCCACAGACCGCCCTTGGCCGGATCGCGCGGATGCTCTGGCTGGTGCCGTCGATGGACCGGCTATGGATCGAAGGGGCCGAGGGGCGCAGGCGCTTTCTCGACCGCGCGACGCTCAGTTTCGAACCGCGCCACGCCGAGGCCGTGTTGTCGTTCGAGAAAGCGATGCGCGAACGCAACCGCCTGCTCAAGGACATGGTCCGCGATCCGCACTGGTATCGCGCGATCGAGGCGCAAATGGCCGAAGCCGCTGCCATCATCGAACGGAACCGCGCCGCAACCATCGTGGCGCTCACCACGGCACAGGCGGGTGCCGAAACCGCCTTTCCTGTCGCAAGCCTCGCCATTACCCATCCCGAGGACATGCCGGCGGACTATCAGGATGCTCTTGCCCGGGGTCGCCCGCGGGATCTGGCAGCGGGGCGCACCCTGATCGGCCCGCACCGCGCCGATCTCGAGGCGCAGTACGCGGAAAAGGGCATGCCCGCGCGCGATTGTTCAACAGGCGAACAGAAGGCGCTGCTGATCAGCCTGATCCTGGCCAACGGGCGCGCGCTTGCCCGCGACTTCGGCGCAGCGCCGATCCTGCTTCTGGATGAGGTCGCGGCTCACCTCGACGCGTCCCGCCGCGCTGCGCTTTACGATGAAATCTGCGCGCTTGGTGCGCAGGCCTTCATGACCGGCACGGGTGCCGAGCTTTTCACCGAACTGGGCGTGCGTGCGCAATACCTTCGGGTCACAGAAGAGAACGGGATTTCACAGACCCGGGAAATGGACAGACCATGACGATCACACCCGCCGAACTGCTGCTCTACGCCGGCGCGCTGCTGGTTCTCTTCATGACGCCGGGCCCGGTCTGGGTGGCTTTGCTCGCGCGCTCTCTGGCCGGCGGGGTCCAGGCGGCATGGCCGCTCGCGCTGGGCGTGGCCATCGGTGACATATTCTGGCCGCTGGTGGCGGTGCTTGGCGTCGCGTGGCTTGTATCGGTGTTTGCATCCTTCATGCTCGTGCTGCAATGGGTGGCCGTTCTGGTTTTCATCGCCATGGGCGTCCTGCTGATCCGCAATGCCGATCACGCGCTCGAGGCCGGCGGCCGCCTTACACGGCCCGGCAAATGGGCCGGATTCGTCGCGGGACTGGCGGTGATCCTGGGTAATCCCAAAGCCGTGCTTTTCTACATGGGCGTCCTGCCGGGTTTCTTCGATCTGACCAAGGTGACTGCTGCCGATCTCGTGGCGATCTGCACCCTCAGCTTCATGGTGCCGCTTGTGGGAAATCTCGCGCTGGCGACATTCGTCGGTCGGGTGCGCGTTTTCTTGCGCTCGCCCGCTGCGGTGCGGCGCATCAACGTGATCGCAGGCTGGTTGCTGATCGCCGTGGGGGTCGTGATCGCCCTGACCTGACCTGCTTCGGACCACGCTCGGGGCCCCACAAAATCTTGTGGCATTTGCGTGACAACACACCGCGGATCCCATATATATTGGGAGAAGTCAGAGAAGGTTTCCGCGATGAGCGACAGCTCCCAGGATCCCGCCGAATATGGCGCAGATTCAATCAAGGTTCTCAAAGGGTTAGAGGCGGTTCGCAAGCGCCCCGGCATGTACATCGGCGACACCGATGACGGGTCGGGTCTGCACCACATGGTGTACGAAGTCGTCGATAACGGCATCGACGAGGCATTGGCCAACCACGCCGACCACGTGACAGTGAAAATCAACGCCGACGGGTCGGTCACCGTAGGCGACAACGGCCGCGGGATTCCGGTCGGGATTCATGAAGGAGAAGGCGTCTCGGCGGCCGAGGTCATCATGACCCAACTTCATGCAGGCGGGAAATTCGACCAGAACAGCTACAAGGTGTCGGGTGGTCTGCACGGTGTGGGCGTTTCGGTCGTCAACGCGTTGTCCGACTGGCTGGAACTGCGGATCTGGCGCGACGGGAAGGAACACTTCGCGCGCTTCGAAGGCGGCTTTACCACAGAACACCTGCGCGTCGTCGGCGACGCGAATGGTCGCAAGGGGACCGAGGTCACATTCCTGGCGTCCACCGACACGTTCAGTAACCGCGATTTCAGCTTCGCGATCCTCGAAAAGCGCTTGCGCGAGCTGGCGTTCCTCAATTCCGGGGTGCGGATCATTCTCGAAGACCTGCGGCCTGCCGAGCCGGCAAAGGTCGAGATGTTCTACGACGGCGGCGTCAAGGAGTTCGTCAAATACCTCGATCGCTCGAAGACGCCGCTGATGGAGGCGCCGATCTACGTCACCGGCGAACGGGATGACATCGGTGTCGAGGTCGCGATGTGGTGGAACGACAGCTACAACGAAATGGTGCTGCCCTTCACAAACAACATCCCGCAGCGCGACGGCGGAACGCACATGGCGGGCTTTCGCGGTGCTTTGACCCGCGCGATCACCAAATACGCCACCGAAAGCGGTATCGCGAAGAAGGAAAAGGTGAACCTGACAGGCGATGACGCCCGCGAGGGACTGACCTGTGTGCTCTCGGTCAAGGTGCCCGATCCCAAGTTCTCCAGCCAGACCAAGGACAAGCTGGTCAGCTCCGAGGTGCGTCCGGCGGTTGAAAGCCTGATGAACGAAAAGCTGGGCGAATGGTTCGAGGAAAACCCCGCCGAGGCGAAATCCATCATCACCAAGATCGTCGAGGCCGCCGCAGCCCGTGAAGCCGCGCGAAAGGCACGTGAAATCCGCCGCAAGTCGGCGATGGACGTGAATTTCAACGCCTCCAAGCTCAAGGACTGCTCGGAAAAAGATCCTTCCAAGACCGAAGTTTTCCTCGTCGAAGGTGACAGCGCCGGCGGTTCGGCCCAGACGGGGCGTGACCGCAAGACGCAAGCGATCCTTCCCCTGCGCGGCAAGATCCTGAATGTGGAAAGGGCGCGGTTCGACCGCATGCTCTCCAGTCAGGAGGTCGGCAACCTCGTGATGGCGCTGGGCACCGGGATCGGGCGGGATGAATTCAACATCGACAAGCTGCGCTATCATAAGGTCGTCATCATGACCGATGCCGACGTCGACGGTGCCCATATCCGCACACTGCTTCTGACCTTCTTCTTCCGGCAGATGCCGGAACTGATCGAGGGCGGTTATCTCTATATCGCGCAGCCGCCGCTCTACAAGGTCTCGCGCGGCAAGTCCGAGGTCTACCTCAAGGATCAGGCTGCGATGGAAGACTACCTGATCGCACAAGGTACCGACGGCGCGATGCTGCGGCAGGGCAACGGGGAAGAAATCACCGGCAACGACCTGCGCCGCGTGGTTGACGAGGCGCGGCAACTCAAACGCGTGCTCGAGGCGTTCCCGACACACTACCCGCGCCATATCCTCGAGCAGGCGGCGATCGCCGGAGCCTTCGTGCCCGGTGCGGTCGATGCCGACCTGCAAGGTGTGGCCGACAAGGTGGCCGGGCGGCTCGACCTGATCGCGCTGGAATGGGAGCGCGGCTGGCAGGGCCGGATCACACAGGACAAGGGGATGCGGCTGGCGCGCATCCTGCGCGGCGTCGAAGAGGTGCGGACACTGGACGGACCCATGTTGCGTTCCGGCGAAGCGCGGCGCACGGGCACATTCACCCAAAGCCTGCAAGACGTCTACAACCAGCCCGCGACCCTGCACCGCAAGGACCGCAGCCAGATGATCTATGGTCCGCTCGATCTGCTTGCGGCGATCCTCGAAGAGGGCGAAAAGGGCCTGTCGCTGCAACGCTACAAGGGTCTGGGGGAAATGAACCCCGACCAGCTTTGGGAAACCACCCTCGACCCCGATGCGCGGACACTTCTTCAGGTCAAGATCGAAGATGTGGCCGAAGCCGACGACCTGTTCACCAAGCTCATGGGTGATGTCGTCGAGCCGCGGCGCGAGTTCATCCAGAACAATGCGCTCAACGTCGAAAACCTCGACTTCTGACATGCCGAAAGGCCCGCGGTCCATCGCGGGCCTTTCGCATGCCGTCAGCCGTTTGCCTAGTTGATGAAGATGCCGCTGCCGACGCCCAGGTCTGGCACTAGGGCGCCCAGTCCATTGGCGAAATCCGCGCGGATCGCATCCGACATCGATGCGTCCAGACGCTTGCGGTTGCCGGTCTCGAAGGTCAGTCCGACCCGCAGCATGTTCGCCTCGCCCCCGTCGCCGCGCAGCTGACCGACCGCGGCGTCCACGTAGGCGGTGTCGCTGATGCGATAGCCGCCACCGACCGAATAGATCGACAGGTCGTCCCCGAGAAAGCCCTCTGTCTGCTGGAAATCGGCCGTCGCGAAGAAGCCCTGGTTGACCTGATAGCTGCCGCGCACCCCGAAGGTCGAAACATCCACCTCCGTCAC
>Ga0207419_1000382_pt1 | contig 38169 bp, 34 predicted proteins | sample ElkSloMetagenome_4_FD_184723 | JGI IMG/M metagenome (GOLD analysis project Ga0207419, IMG submission 184723) | Hot spring microbial communities from Elkhorn Slough, Monterey Bay, USA - MD2A (version 2) | ecosystem: Environmental > Aquatic > Marine > Intertidal zone > Estuary: Microbial mat ...
AGAAATTGCTGGATATCGAGTTGAGGATAACTCTCTAGACGGAGTAATTGACCAAATTAAAGAAGCTATCAAAGCTTATTTAGTTCAACAGAGTGTCGAACCTCAAACAACAGGACAATCTTTGCTAGAACTTTTTGAACAGGTTACAGGTGATATGACGGATGAGGAAATTAAACAGCTTCCCAAAGATGGCGCTGAACAACACAATTATTATATTTACAAGACTCCGAAACAAGATTGATGAAAACTATATTCGCTGATACATTTTACTGGGTTGCTTCAATAAACCCAGCCGATAATTGGCATAACAGAGTTTTAGAAATTACTAAGACTTTGCAACGGGCTAATCTGGTGACAACTGAAGAAGTTTTAGTTGAAGTGCTAACCTTCTTTTCAACATACGGATATCAAATGCGTCAACGTATTGTTAAACTGGTTGAGGGAATTATTATTAATCCGAATGTTCGGGTAATTCAACAAACACACGAATCATTTATGGATGGTTTAAACCTCTATAAAAATAGACCTGACAAAGGATATAGTTTAACAGACTGTATCTCAATGCAGACTATGCGTCAATTAGATATTATTGAAGTGCTAACCAATGATAAACATTTTACCCAAGAGGGATTTATCATTTTATTACAAGAGGAATAAAATATTATTCCATCACCTTACTGGAAATCATTGGAAAATAATCGTTGAACTATTCCGTCGATGGGTTGCAGAAAATCGTCAATAATGACTGCATTGTATTGAAAAAATACAGATGTATAAAACTACTTCCGTTTGGTCTTTGCTGCTCTTGATTCTATCGTAAACTCTGGAATATCTTGCAATTCAGTTTCACTCAAATTATACTGTTCACAAACTAAACTTAAACGAGTCCCAGTTGTTTTAACTGCATTCACAGAATGGGTGAGATTTCCCTGAAAAAAGAGTAAAGTATTCACTTGAGGTTTAATCTGTCCGACTTGCTTTTTATAAGAACGTAAAACCAGTTCTCCCCCTTGTAAAGAATCGGGAACTTGCACATATAAAACACTCACAAATGCAGGCGGTTCAACGGTTTTACAATAAGATCGTAAAGAGCGATCAATATGAGGATCAACTCTTGAACCTGCTTGTAACACCAGAGGGTTAAGATAAAACGCATTACAAGAAGGTTTTAACGCCTGTTCTAGATAGGTTTTAAAGAAAGGAAAGCGCCGTTCAACTTCCGTTTGTTTTGAGCGTTTAAAGACGACTGAAAACCCTTTTGTGTCGATAAAATCACGGTTAAGGTTGTTGATAGCCAGATAAGGACAAGCCAAAATTTCTCCGCGCAGAGAGTTGAGATAGGTTAGAGAGAAAGCATTTTGTTTTTGAGAAAAATAGTTCATTTCTGGATCGAATCGTTTAAAATTTGTGAGAGATCAGTGAGGTTACTCCATGGCACAATCAAATTTTACCAAACTCCAACCGTCTCAACGTTTAATTTCTGCATTATTGTGGCTACTCTCGGCTATCTACATTTATATTTTACTGCTTTCTCCGTCCCAACAACTCCTTCCTGGTGAACCCATTTGGGCTGTTCAACCGGAAACTCTCAAGGAAATTGTCAACGAATCTATTAATTTTTTCTTTATTTTACCACTTTTAAATCTAGCGGGAATTGAATATATGCAAGCCCCAATTATTCATCCTTGGATTGAGAGTTTATTCAACTTTGCGGAAGCCTGGATTTTTATGTTTTTGCCTTTATTACTGGTTGATTCTAAAGGTAAAGAACTCCCAAAGATTATCATTTGGAGTTTGGCAATGTTCCTCACCAATACTTTTTTACTTCCTTATATGGCGTGGCGATTTACTGTTTCTGAACTGCAAACAGAAGAAAAACCAACTAAGGGTTTATTAGCGAAAATATTTGGATTTGTTGGCTTGATTATAGGAATACTCTCTCTTTTTTGGGCGGTTTTTGCTCGACCTGAATTTGGAGATATTCCTACTAAAACCGAATTTTTTATTGAAAATTTAATGAGTAATCGCGTTACGATTGCTTTTTGTGTTGATATGGTTTTATTTTATATTTTTCAAATCATCTTGATGGGAAGTATTGAACCCTTTAATCGTCAAAAGCGATGGCTAAGATTTGTTCCTTTTTGGGGTTTAGCAATCGGGTTAATTTTATAAGCAGTTTTATAGATAGCAACCCATAAAAACATCATCTGAATGAGAGAAAGATCTTGACAACCTTTGACTTTCTCATCCAGATGAGTAGGATAAAAACTATTAACATATCGAAAGTTAAAACTCAGATTATAACTGATTTTAATTGATCTCTAACGAACTCCTGCACAGGATAAAATATCTCCAATCGAGTTAATAATTGAAGCACGACCATAAAGCCGAGGAATGCGAATTCCATTCGGTCGTACAGCCGGATTATGCAAATGGTTTAAATAGCTGTTGGGATCTTGTTTGACTAACCCAATTAAAGTCTCTGCAACAATACTACTTCCTACAGCCCCTAGCGTGTTTCCTCCGGTTTGTAATGCGGCTTCTTTGAGGATATAATACCATAAAGGTGTTCTGTCTCCAAAATTCCCATATTCAAGTGCTTGCTTCAGTTTTTCATTCGGTTCTTTATCAATTAAATCTTCTTTTGTTAGGGGTTGAAAACCAAATGCTTTAGCCATTTTTTGTCCGGTGGGTAGACTCAATGAATAACCTCTGACTAGATTTCGTTGAGCTAAATGAGACATGAATGTATTCGCTCTTACTCCGTCGAGTTGAAGATCAAATAAGCCTTGAGAAATCTTCGGATCGATTTTACGAGCGACGTTAGGAATCGGTTCATCCGGTACAAATCTGACAAAGTTTTCCCAGTCAACACTAAAACTTTTCTTGAGTTGATAATTGTCACCGTTCTTTTCTAGCAAATCAGACTCTTGAGGTCGATCTTTGGAAACACCCAAGAGATTCATAATTTTGACTTGAGACTGACGATTGAGTTGATAAAACGGACGAATCATTGAGTGACCAAACCGAAATCCGGCGACGGAAAATTCTAGCGGCATAAAAACCGAATTTCCACTAAAGCCAGGGAGATAAAAACGCGGCCCGTTGAGCAGGATATCGTCTACAATATTGGGGTCGCAAACTGCTCTGAGATAGTCATTAATGACAACATACTGATAACACCAACGCACAAACTGACGAGCATAAATATACCGACTCTGGGGAGATAAATGTTTCGGTAAAGTACAAGCAATTACATTATGAAATTTCAAAAAAGCAGCATGAAGCTGACTAATAATCACGTTTTCATCATTACGCATATCTGCAATTTTGGCTTTGCGATCAGCCCGAGGTAAATCCACAAATTTACCCAAATCTTGAACTTTTAACAGTAAGCTTTCATCCTCATAAAGAAACTGAGCTTCTGTATTTGCTCCAACTTTTCCGCCCGGTATTAATGCTGGCCCGTCACCATAAAGACTATCGAGATCAAGCTGAGGACGCCGCCCATTTTTGAGCTTATTTAAAATAATTTGTGGGTCAATCGGCTTTAATTCATCGTTAGCATTATCACCAATACTAATCATGCTGATCTCTGTTTCCCGATCTGTTCGAGCGGTAATATCGTGATCGACAAACTGACCCAAATAGGTAAAAACTGAAGGAATAGTGGAGTTGAATTTCTTCATTTCTGCCCCCGCTTCTCCTAAGTCAGCCATGGCGTCTCCTAGCATCTTTAAAGCAGGAACCGTGTTGCTGGCTACAGGTAATTTATTCGCCTCTGTATTTTCCCCCATTACCAAGTCAGGGAACATATAACCAAAAGGTGTACTAAATAGAATTTCTTCGGTTTGTTCCCTTCTCTCTTTTGCTTGTGGGTTGACTCCCCCGGCATGACTGATATTTTTTAGCATTTACTTTTTCCCTAAAATCAGAACAAAAAAGATTATGTCTCATTTTAGTCAATAATTGTCCGATAGCACATCCCCCGTTTGTGTGTCACTCGTTTATAGTAAGCTCTTGTACTTAGCCCGATCATGCTAATCTATTTTTGAGACGCTCGACGATCAGAACGCCTCTATAATTCTTAACTAATTTCCCCGTAATTTTGTGGTATTCTCCACTAAACTTTGAGCAAATCCATCAAACCGTTGAGATAACTTTTCATCGAGTAACTTTCCTTCTTTGTTAAAAGCACCCCAAGCTTGACCAATGGCAATTTGTTCGGGAATAACCCAAGCATGAACCCATCGCATAATTAATCTCAGGTCATTTAAAGCATTACTATTAACTTGACCCCCCAACACACTCATTAAACCCGCTACTTTACCGTCAAGCTGGTCAAAACTCATTAAATCTAAGGCATTTTTAATCACACCACTCACGCTACCGTGATATTCTGGTGTTGCTAAAATTAACCCATCGGCTTGCTTAACCGTTTCTCGTAATTTTTCTACGTCGGGATAGTCGGGATATTCTTTTCCCCCATCACAAAAAGGTAGACGCATCTGGCGCAAATCTAATATTTCGACTTCCGCACCCAAGACTTCCACCCGTTGCGCTGCTATTTCTAACGCCTGCTGACTATAGGACTCTGAACGCAGACTTCCACCAATTCCGACAATTTTTACCATACTATTGTCCCAAACTTGATTAATAAGTCGTACTCATTCCGACTACGCTTAATGTAACACAAGTTTGTCGTTGCGCTATCTCTACAATTAACATCTATCTAATCATAGAAAAACCCCCTCTCTTGCTGTCCCTCAGTGGACATAGATTTAAGTTAAACTTACCATAAATCTAGCAGACCTTAGATATCCTTTTAGGAAGATTTTCTGATAAAAGCCTATTTAACCGTTAATTTTGATTCATTTATTCAGAGAAAAACTAGACATATTTGGTAAATATTACTATAATCTACTCAAGATAGAGCCAAGGAGTCATCCCATGAGAACCAAGCCCGAACGTTTGTCCTCAATTCCGCAAGAGGCGATCAACGAAGACCAACAACTCACCCTCACCTGCGAGGACAATAACCTGTTAACCGACCTGTACGAGTTGACAATGGCCGCTTGTTATGCAGGAGAAGGAGTTGATCAACAATGGGCGAGTTTTGAACTGTTTACCCGCAAACTTCCCGAAAACTACGGCTATTTAATTGCAATGGGACTCGCCCAAGCCTTAGACTTTTTAGAGCATTTTCATTTCAGCAGCACTCAAATTGAAGCATTGCGATCGCTAAAAATCTTTGCAAACGCCCCTCAAGCCTTTTGGTCACTCTTAGAAAATGCCAAATTTACCGGAAACGTTTGGGCTGTCCTTGAGGGAACCGCTATTTTCCCCAATGAACCCCTCTTGCGTGTAGAAGCCCCGTTGTGGCAAGCTCAAATTGTGGAAACCTTTCTCCTCAACACCCTCAACTATCAGACCTTAATTGCGACTCGTGCGGCACGTCTGCGGGATGTGGCAGGCTCAAAAGCAAAATTATTAGAATTTGGCACCCGACGAGCATTTAGTCCTCAAGCCTCAGTCTGGGCGGTTAGAGCGGCTTTAGCGGCAGGACTAGACTCAACCTCTAACGTGTTGGCGGCGTTAAAATTGGGACGCGAACCCGTGGGAACAATGGCGCATTCGTTAGTGATGGCGGTGGGTGCTTTAGAAGGTGGAGAAGATGAAGCGTTTGCGGCGTTTGAGCGCCATTTTCCGGGTTCGACACTGTTAATTGATACTTATGATACTGTAGAAGCGGCGCGTCGGTTAGCGGAGAAAATTAACCAGGGTGAAATGGATGTAAAAGGAGTACGATTAGATTCGGGAGATTTAGCTTCTTTGTCTAAACAGGTGCGATCGCTTTTACCGGGAGTTTCTATTTTTGCCAGTGGAGATATTGATGAGTATGAAATTGCTCGACTGAACGCTGAAAATGCAGAAATTGATGGTTATGGAATGGGGACGAAACTGGTCAGTGGAACTCCTGTGAATGGGGTTTATAAGTTGGTGGAAGTTGATGATCATCCGGTTATGAAAAAATCCAGTGGTAAGGTGACTTATCCGGGACGAAAGCAAATTATTCGCACCTTTAAGCAAGGTCAAATACAAGCAGATTGTTTGATTTTAGCCGATGAAGAAAGATTTGAGGTAGAGTCAGAAAATGGTCACTCTATTTCTCAGGTGGAATTAATGCAGCTTATGGTTAAAGCGGGTGAACGAATGGTTTCTCCCGAACCGTTGGAGACAATTGCCAAACGAACTGCGGCTTCTGTGGCGAGTCTTTCTCCTGAAGTTCGGCGTTTAGATGATCCGATTTCTTTTGAGGTGAATGTTTCAGAAGCGTTAACAGAATTGACTGAACGGGTTCGCGATCAAATTTGAGTATTTATGGCGGTTTGAAAAATTGAAATTGAATGATAAAGTGGAGGTGCTGTTTTCAGATACCTCCCGATTCTAATTTTTGAAAAGATTATATGAGTTTACCTTCTGTTCTCAATATTGCTCTGGGTTTATTTTTTGTTTATTTGCTGTTAAGTTTATTGGTTTCTGATCTACAAGAACTTTTGTCAACTTTATTTTGGGATAGTCGAGCTAAAAGTTTATATAGTTCGATTCATTCTATTGTGGGTGAAAAGATGGCGGAGTCTTTATATGATCATCCTTTGATTAAGTCTTTGAAAGATTATAAAAGCGAACAAGGGAAAAACTTTGTTGGGCCGTCTTATATTCCTAAAAATATTTTTGCATTTGCTTTAATAGATAGTCTTCTGGAAAAATATTCTGTTGACTCTAGAATTGTTGATTTACAGTCAGAACAGTTTATTGAAGCAATAGAATCCTCTCAAATTAAGGCAATACTTTCTAGAGATCAAATTAAACTGTTTAAAGTTTTAGCTGTACAAGCCCATCTCAAACAAGACAAACACGACAGTTATATCAAAGCCTTAGAAGCAGAAATAATGAATTGGTTTTCTCAGGCGATGGATAGGACTTCTGGGGTTTACAAACGACAGGTTAAATGGAAGACATTACTATTTGGCTTTCTATTTGCAGTGATTTTAAATGCTGATACTTTTAATATTGCTAGTCGCTTATACAAAGAACCTTTTTTACAATATCAATTGTCTCAAGAAGTTAATCAATTTTATGAGATTCAAACTTCTCTGTCTGCTGATGAATCGGTCGAACCTTCACAAGATTCTTCTGACCTAACTCAAGATTTAACACAATTAATCATTGATTTTTCATCCTTACCTCTAGGATGGAATCAGGAGAATATCAACGAACAATTTAATTTAAAACCAGAAAATAGTACAAGTGAAAGAGAAGTTCGAGGATCACAAATTAGTTTTGTAATTGCTCAAGCCATACTCGGATGGATACTTACGGCGATCGCAATTTCTATGGGAGCATCTTTCTGGTTTGATCTGCTCAATAAATTAATTAATGTGCGAAATACAGGCAGTCAATAACAGTCACCCGTTATGAATTATGAATGATCAATTATGAATGATCAATTATGAATGATCAATCTCCCCAACTCCCCATCTCCTTTTTCCTTCCGGGTTGCACTAGAATTCTCGCAACCGACTCCCCATAGAAATTTCAGCAAAAATCTGGATAGCGATGTAGACTATGTACGGCGACCTCACAACTCAGATGACTCAAACAAAATCGAGACGGTAGTATAAGGGGGAAAGTTGGCATTCAAGCAAATGAGTTCAAAAGCTGAAACCATCCTGAACAATGGCCAATACAAGATTGAGCGTGTATTGGGTCGGGGAGAGTATGGAATCACCTATGGCGCAGTTGATACTCGTCGCCAGCAAAGGGTGGCGATTAAAACGGTTAACCCAAATTTACGCCATCATACCGAGTTTGCTCAGTTTCAGTATCATTTCAAGGCTGTCGCTCAACGTCTAAGCCAATGTCAGCATCCAAACCTAGTGAGGGTTTTGGCAGTGTTTGAAGATCGAGGCTTACCTTTTATGGTAATGAACTATGTTTCAGGTCAGCCTTTAATCGACTTGCTGCGGCTGGGTTCGCAACTCTCTGTCACTCAAGCGGTTCGATTTATTCGTCAAATTGCGGTTGCTTTGAGCGAGATTCATCAACAAGGAATCATTCACTGTTACCTCACTCCAGAAGTCATTGTGCGAGCCGAACAAACCGATCAGGTGATTTTAACCGATTTTGGAATCGCCAGTCGGTTAACAGATGCAATGGCTCAACCCTATCTAGGAAGCCGTAGCCTATCGGGAGGATATGCAGCTTTAGAACAATATTTACCTCACGAACAGTTAACAACAGCCACCGACATCTATAGTTTGGCTGCCATCTTATATTGCTTATTAACAGGTACACCCCCTTTAGAAGCGCCATTATGTTTGTCTCAAGTGACAGAAGCGTTGCTGAGTCCGTCCAAACCGAGTTTGAGACAACTGCGACCTGATCTGAGTCCGACCTTAGAACGAGTAATTTTATGGGGATTGGAGTTAGAACAGCAACATCGACCCCAAAGCCTAGAGCAATGGTTGGCTTTTCTCCCCGAATTAGAAGATTATGCTGAGGTTGAATCTGCGGTTACTGAAGATGAATCCGAGCAGGTCACTACCTCTGCGGGTTCTAACTCCTCAGACGATCATCAAGAAACATCATCACGGGAGCAGACCGACCATGAACGATTCACCCCTATGTCTAGATTCTCCTCAATTCCGGGGTTTGTTCCGTTTGTATTTGTGATCACCGCCATGTTCTCCGCTTGTATCGGATTTTATTTAACGCGAGTTTATGGTGGAGTTCACTCCCAAACAACCGTTTTACAATCCGAAAAATCTTTTGATCAGCAATTCCCCGACTATGACCCCTCAAAGCCAGTATTTCAAGAGCCATCTGTTAAGAGTCAACTGGTCATCGACTCAATGACAGGTGAGAGTGAACGAGATTTTGACTACCGCGACTCAGATATATTGAACGGAAAAGAATCGACACGACAGATGGCCTCAGAGGAAGCGTGGACAGAAGATTATGCGAGCGACTGGGAAGTAGAATCAGACTACAATACTGTTGTCGAATCTCAACCGAGTTCTATTGACGGTTATTACTCAGAGTCGCAGACCTCAACAACCGATTCCTATTCATCCGATGCTTATGGCTATTCTTCTGAGTATTCTCGTGATCAGAGCTATCCGAGTTCTTATTCCTCCAACTCCTGGCAATATTCGACCCCGAATTATCCCCAGAGTTCCTACTCGACCCCGACTCCTGTGAGAACGACTGCTAATGATTATCCCGCTCCGGCGACTTTAGACTCACCCCGTTATTCTTCAGAGGAATATCCTCGCCGTGAGATCGAGTCTACAACTTCTCCCTCGTCGGTGGAGTCGAATGAATATGATTCTCCGAGTTATCCGGCTTCGTCTGAGCTATATAATTCAGTAGAGACGGACTCCAACTTCCCGAACGATCTCCCGACATCTTCCGAACAGTCATGGGAAAGGGAGTCTGTTCCTGCGAGTTCCGATCCTGACCCTTACTTAGAAACAGAGATGGAATATAAGGTTCCTAATGATTCTCTCTCAATTCCCAAATTTGAGACTCAATCAGAACTTCCTCGCTCAGAGTCGGAAACAGAATTTACGTCTGGGGGTTCAACATAAAATTAAGTTTTTATGAGCAATCGCTAGCGCGAGGGGGGAAGGATTAGGTTGGTAGTAGAGCCACAAAGTCAATTCATCCGTGATCGGGTTTGAAGACTTGTCTTGCCTCCTTTTGAGTCAACTTTGATCCTCATCAAAAGTTCACTCGATCAGTCTGAGTTTATTATCTCCCTTTCTGGGAGTCAGCACGTTATAATTTGTTACGGAAGTTAGTAAAACTTTTTTATGAGTAAGCCAACGGTTGACGCATTTTTTGTAGGCCGAGCAGTTGCAGAAGGTCTTTACGAACAATTAGAAAATCTTTTTACCAATGCTCTGAGTGAATTGGGTAAATTTGATGCAGAGCAACGAGAAAATCTGCGACAATTTACAGAACAAGTCTTAGAACGAGCCGATCAAGAAGCTCAAATGACCAATCAGGGAACAACTTCTTCTTCCTATGGAAGTAGCCGAGTCAATTCCCAATCGATTGATTTGCAAGCGACGATCGACGAACTGCGAGCAGAAATCGCCGAACTGCGATCGGAACTGCAACGTTATCGTAATCGCAATCAGTAAGTCGATAGCAGACTGCACTGATTAATATGACTTATAAAACACGAAAATTACCGGAAACAAAACTTGGAAACTCGAGTGTCTGTCCCTATTGATAACTCGACTTACCCCAAGCGGCACGCCGAGCGTGTTGCTGCTTCTTCCGTCGGAGCGACGAATCGGAAGTTACGTGGAGGTAAAGCCTATCGTTGGAATCGCAAAAACTACTCTCGTCAGCGGCGTTTTGTTGACATCTGGACTTTTGTCCTGACTTGGTTAACTTGGTTGTGGCTCGATAAGCAGCAATGGAGCTATTGGGGAGGCTACACCAAAGAAAAGAAGGATAATCGACGCCGCGCTCAAGCAAGCTGGGTTCGAGAAACTTTCTTAGAGTTGGGGCCAACCTTTATTAAGCTTGGACAGCTCTTTTCAACTCGGGCGGATTTATTTCCCGTCGAATACGTTGAAGAACTCTCAAAGCTACAGGATAGAGTACCTGCGTTCAGCTATGAACAATCTCAGGAAATCATTGAACAGGATTTTGGGAAAACCGTTGACCAGCTTTTTCGCAATTTTGACCCGATTCCCCTAGCAGCCGCAAGTTTGGGTCAAGTTCACAAGGCGCAACTGCGTTCGGGTACTGAGATTGTGGTCAAAGTCCAACGACCCGGACTCAAAAAGCTGTTTGAGATAGATTTAGCGATTCTAAAAGGCATTGCTCGCTACTTCCAAAATCATCCGACATGGGGTAGAGGTCGAGATTGGTTAGGTATTTATGATGAATGTTGTCGCATTTTGTGGCTCGAAATTGATTATCTCAATGAAGGTCGCAATGCTGATACCTTTCGGCGCAATTTTCGCTCCTGTGATTGGGTGCGGGTGCCGCGAGTTCATTGGCAATATTCATCCCCCCGTGTATTGACTTTAGAATATGTTCCTGGAATTAAAATCAGCAATTATGAAGCACTAGAAGCCTCGGGATTGGATCGCCGCAAGTTAGCGAATATGGGAGCTGAAGCCTATTTACTCCAGCTTCTCAACGATGGATTTTTTCATGCTGATCCTCATCCGGGTAATATTGCCGTCAGTCCAGAAGGAAAGCTAATTTTTTATGACTTCGGGATGATGGGACAAATTACCTCAAATCTGCGAGAAAAGCTGATGCAGACCTTGTTTGGTATTGCTCAAAAAGATGCAGATCGGGTCGTTAAGTCTTTGGTGGATCTCGGAGCTTTAACGCCAACAGGCGATATGGGTGCCGTGCGGCGTTCCATTCAGTATATGCTGGATCACTTCATGGATAAGCCCTTTGAAGAACAGTCTGTGGCGGCGATCAGTGATGATCTCTACGAGATCGCTTATGATCAACCCTTTCGGTTTCCGGCGACGTTTACCTTTGTGATGCGAGCTTTCTCGACACTCGAAGGGGTGGGTAAAGGCTTAGATCCAGAGTTTAATTTTATGGAGGTCGCACAACCGTTTGCGATGCAACTTATGTCAGAAACAAATCTTTCCGAGACAACCAATAGTCTTTTTAATGAGTTTGGACGTCAAGCGGCTCAAGTCAGTTCAACGGCTTTAGGTTTACCTCGACGCATTGAAGATACACTTGATCGACTCGATCAAGGGGATCTACGGATGCGAGTACGAGCCACAGAAACCGATCGCATTTTGCGCCGGGTGAGCAATGTTCAGATGGGCACCAATTATGCGCTGCTCATGGGTGCATTTACCATCTCGGCAACGCTGTTATTCATTAGCGATAAGGTTTGGTTGGCTGGAGTTGTGGTTTTCCTGGCCTTTGTGATGGGTATTGCCTTCTTCCGCCTGTTAAGACGGATTGATCGCTTTGACCGAATGATGTAAAAACGGCAAACAGAGAACCTGTAAACCCTAAGTACAGTTGACTCTTGCAGAGCTTAACCTTGAACTCAAAATCTGGGTGGCAAGTGGTATCATAATAGACAAAATTGATGCCGAGTCTGGGATAAAAGCAAAGTGTTTTCTTGCGGTTGCCTAACCGCTAAGGGGTGATTGAGTTAGGAGTCTGCATCTGTATTCTCCTAAATTTAGGTTAAGATTAATACTTCTAGGGAGCTAGCTGAAGCAGTTAAACTATTCGTTTATGAAACTCGATTTTGCGGGTCTGACGGATACAGGAAATGTTCGTGCCGTTAACCAGGATGCCTTTTATATCGATCCTCAAGGACGGTTCTTTATCGTGGCTGATGGCATGGGAGGACACGCCGGAGGACAGGAAGCGAGTCAGATCGCCGCTCAAACCATTAGAGACTATCTCAATACTCATTGGGATAATCGGGATGTTGGTGCTTTGCTCAAAGAAGCTTTTCTGGCAGCAAATGAGGAAATTGTGCGCGATCAGCACGCTCATCCTGATCGATCAGATATGGGAACAACCGCAGTTGTGGCTTTGTTTCGAGAGGCAGGTCAGACTTGGTGTGCTAATGTTGGTGATTCTCGGGTCTATCAACTGCATCAACAAGAACTTAAACAGATTACAGAAGATCAAACTTGGGTCGCCCAAGCGGTCAAGCGTCAAGTGCTGACGAACGATGAAGCGAGGATTCATCCTTGGCGTCATGTCTTATCTCAGTGTTTGGGACGAGAAGATTTATCATTTGTTGAGATCGAACCTATTGAGGTTGAAGTCGGCGATCGCTTACTGTTGTGTAGTGACGGACTCACAGAAGAACTCGATGATGATGTGATTACAACCCAACTGAAATTGGCTCAAAGCTGTGAACAGATTGCCAATGTTTTAGTCAAAGAAGCCAAACAACTTGAAGGACGAGATAATATTACTGTGATTGTCATTTCGGTTGAACCGACTTCATCGGATCATAACAATTCGTGATTGAGAAGGGATAATGGTTCGTGTCATTGGTCTGATTAGTGGTACCTCTGTCGATGGAATTGATGCCGCTTTTGTCGAAATAAAGAGTTCTTCAACTTCGGTGCAGATCCAACTGATCGCCGCCCAAACTTATCCCTATTCACCAGAATTGCGATCGCAAATTCTCCGTCTGTGTGGGGGTGAGTCGATCTCTATGGCGGAACTGGCTCAACTCGATGATGCGATCGCGATTGCATTTGCTCAAGCTGCACGGGCGATTCAAGGTGGATTTGAACCGGGGGCGACATTAATAGGTTCTCACGGTCAGACGGTTTTTCATCGTCCTCAAAAAGAAAATCAGTTAGGGTATAGTCTTCAGTTGGGTCGAGGCGCTGTCATTGCCCAACTGACAAATCTCACCACAGTGAGTAATTTTAGAGTTGCAGATATTGCCGCAGGCGGTCAAGGAGCGCCTCTGGTTTCTCGGGTTGATGCTGATATTTTGAGTCATCCCACCTACTATCGTTGTGTGCAGAATATTGGTGGCATTGGGAATGTTACTTATCTACCTCCTGATGCACTCAATTGTTCAGAGCAAATTATCGGTTGGGATACCGGGCCTGGAAACAGTTTATTAGATTTAGCGGTACAATCGTTTTCTCACGGTACCAAGACCTATGATCAAGATGGGGCTTGGGCGGCTCAAGGAACACCTTGTATGAGCTTAGTCGAGCAATGGCTCAAACAAGACTTTTTTCAGCAACCTCCTCCGAAGTCTACCGGACGAGAACTTTTTGGTCAAGATTATCTGCAACAGTGTTTAACAGCAGCTCAACCCTACAATTTAAGTGAGGCTGATTTGTTAGCCACTTTAACGGAACTCACAACTGCATCGATAGAACAGAGTTATCGCCAGTTTTTACCTCAAATGCCGGATCAAGTTTTACTTTGTGGTGGCGGTAGTCATAATCTTTTTCTCAAACAGAGTTTACAAAAGCGATTAAATCCAATCCCGGTGATGACAACTTCTGAGGTGGGAATGGATGCAAATTTTAAAGAAGCAATTGCGTTTGCGGTGTTAGCCTATTGGCGTTCTCAAGGAATAGTGGGTAATTTACCCGAAGTCACGGGGGCTAAAACTGCCGTTCTATTGGGGGAAATTCATACAGCCTGGGGAACCCGCGTGGTACGATAGAGGCGCAAGGATAGGTCAGTATCAAGTAGAAACTTCTTGGTGTGTCTTCCTTTTGTTTAACTGGCTAGAACCCTCGCGTGCAGTAGAGGATATCATTGTGGTTCACACATTTCTCATCCAACCAGGTCAGTGGATGGTGGAAGGAAGTTGGATAGACCGAAATCAACTTCCCATCACTGTTAAAGGAAAAACTCTTGTGGCTTGGAATCAAATGGAATGGTTCAGTATGGTGACAAAGCTGATTTTTCCCGATAGCGATCGCGATGATATTATCCTACAGTATCGGGGACGACTTGATACGAATGAACGCCAATATACCTTTGTTTTACAACACAGTGAGTTGGGAAATATTGAGGGTGAAGGATTAATTGGCCCTGAGTCGATTGTGCAGCGTTATTGGGTATTAGGTGATGAAAGCCAGCGACGTAGTGGTTTTGAGACTTTACGCCAGATCAACTCTAACCGATATTATTACTCTAGTGGTATTATGGCGGGTCATCATCTCAATCTTGTGAGTGTGATGGAAACGGTTTTAGAGCGTAAACCCTGATGAGTCAAGCTAACTTTACAGATTTGCGAGTAGTGAAGTCTTAAAAGTTAGGTGAAATGATTCAAAGGTCGAGAATTGACAAATACACTCAGAAAAAATATTAATTTGAATGTAAAATCACTTCAGTCCTCATAAATGGTCAACCGTACTGGAAATAAGATGCCAGTTGATACCCCAGTACCCCAACTTGTTTCTACCGTGAGAAAAAAGTAAGAGATAGAGGTTGCTCAACGGCAAACGTCAAACTCTACTCTTGGTCAGAGCCAGGTTCTAGTCCCCATTGATACTTGAGAAAGTGCTGATACATATTCTCTCGTACCATCATTTGTTCGTAAAGGTTAACCAAAAATTCTTGAGCCTGTTCTCGACTCATTTGATTAACCTGCATTTTGAACGAAGACAAATTGAACTGTTGTTCGATAGAAAGTTGACTGGGTTGGTTCATCTTAGTTCTCCTCATTAAACTTAGAGACTGTTACTCCTGATGGAGTCAGGTGGATTTTGTCGTTGAATCACAGTTGAGACCAGAGGGACGATAGTCCAAATTGGATATCGTTGATCCTATTATTACAAAAGGTAACAAGAGTTTGACAAAATGACCACTTTCCCTAAAAAATTATCTACCCCTAACATAGCAAATACTATTGGCGATGTTGTAACACAGGATACTTGCTTTACCGGACATCCTATCCCCCCAGACAGTCCTACCGAGTTGAGGGGAGTTAAGGAGACAGTAAACAGTAACCTGTTTTAACTTCTAACTTCTGACTGATCTGAAAAACAATCATTTATTATGGAGATCATCATGCAAAAATTGGTTACACCTCAAGAATTAAAACAAAAATTGATAGCAACACTCCAGTCGGTTTCTTCTCAATTCCCAGGCGTTGAGGGTGCGCCAATTACTAATCAAAAAATAAAACCCGATCTTGTCCAAGAAATTGAAGAAATGGTTGTGGAGTTAGAAGCAATTAACCCTAACTATCGTCCTTTATTGTTTAACCCTAAACTCCTTGATGGGGCTTGGCAACTTCTCTACTCAACTGCACGAGAAATTCGCAATTTGTCTGCACTACCACTGGGCTTAAAGGTGGGAAAAATTTATCAAGTTATTGATGTCGCTACTCAGTCTTTTTGTAATCAAGCATTTGTTCAACACTCGTTAGGGTTAATTGAGGGTGAAGTCAAAGTTACCGCTCGTTTTGAACTTGTTGTTGATGATAAAAACTTACCCGATAGCCGTATTAATGTTTATTTTAAACAACGTTATATTGGTGTTTCTAGTATTGTCGGGGTCAACACTCCCTCGTTAAATCCTGCTCGTATTGTACCCGCTCGCAGTCCCGTCGGACGAATTCCGAGTCTAGACATTACTTATCTCGATGAAACCTTTCGTATTGGTCGAGGAGGTGAGGGAAGTCTGTTTGTTTTAATCAAAAGTAATCTTGATTGAAACCAATAAGTTTAAAACCAATATTATGGGGTTGTTTTTTTGTAGAAGTTAGAAGAAAACTAAATTCAGCATCCTAACCCTTGATATCTAACACCTGATAAACATCTACCGATTTTTGTCGGCCTTTTAACTGAACATGACCAACCAAACTCGTAGAAAATAGATCCTTAATATACTGATAAGTGTTATCACTAATTAATATGCGACATAATCCCTGACCAAAAGACTTATCATAACTCTCCAAACGCGCCGCCACATTCACCGTATCGCCCAACGTGGTATAATCCATCCGTTGAGAACTGCCCAAACTCCCCGTTACCACAACCCCGGTTGCAATTCCAATTCGCATCGAAACAGTAGGCTGTTCATTTTGTCTCCATTTTTGATTTAGTAATCGTAATTTTTCCGCCATTGCCACTGCACAAGAAACGGCTAAAATCGCATCTTCAGCAATTTCTGACTCTTGAGTTCGAGGTAAAGGCACCCCAAACCCTGCCATAATCGCATCACCAATAAACTTATCAATAATCCCATCATGGCTGAGTACAGTATCGGCCATTGTATTCATATATTCATTCAGCCAAAACATCAGAAGATCGGGTTCCATTGATTCAGCGATCGCGCTAAAATCTTGAATATCAGCAAATAGAATCGTTGCCGTCATTTTCTGTCCGAGCAACTGACCTTGAGTTAAGACTTCATCGCGACTCCGCCAAATCTCATCGGCAATTTTTGGAGTAAGATGACGCCCAAACAAATTCATCAAAGTTTGTCGTTCTTGACGTTCTTGATGAGCAATATAACCTGTAATCGCAGTTCCTGAACCAAACAGTCCCAACAACGGAGGAATAATGGGTATCCACCATCCCCGCAAAAACGCTTGATAACAAATTACTGTTAAACTAATTCCAGCCAGAATAATCCTCGCAATTCCCTGAATCGGACGATAACTCAATCCGATAGTCATTCCCACGGCTGACCACAACAAAATCCAAAACCATTCTATCTTTTCTGACCAAACCTTAAATAAAGGTCGATTATCGAGTGCTGCACTGAGAATTTTACTGGCGATATTAGCATGAATAATCACCCCTGGTGTGCGGTCACTGATTCCGAATAAACTGCTACTGTAGGGAGTAAAAAATAAATCATTGAGACTTTGAGCCGTTGTCCCGATCAACACAATCCGATCCCGGATCAAATCTGGTGATACCCGGTCTGCTAAAATATCAGAAACCGAAACCGTTTGAAAGTTCTCTAACGAACCGCGATAGTTCAATAAAACTTGATAGCCGTTCTCATCTGCTCGTACATAACCCCCGTCATTGGCGGTAAAGCGAGTAAACACCCCAAACCCTAGTTTGACTTCGCTGTTGGCTGTCATTTCTGGTGTAATTCCGTGGGTTTGTTGTAAATACATCAACGCCAGCTTTAAGCCAATATTAAAAACCATTTCACCCTCTGGAGGTTGTATGGTTAATAGCGCTCGTCTAATTTTGCCATCTCCATCCCAGACTAAATCGGCTGCACTGACTTGATTTTGCTCTTTTAACAGAGAAGGGGGAGCAATTGAGGAACCATTTGCATCACTAACAACTTTCTCAATTCCAATCAAATTGGGTGTAGTGCGATAGATTTCGAGGAGTTGTTCATATCCGGGTGGAACGGGTAAATCTCGGTAGATGTCTAAACCAATGGCGACGGGTTGTTTTTGCTTAAGCTTTTCGATCAATTCGGCTAGGATAGTATCGGGAATCGGCCATTGTCCAATTTTTTGAATATCCGGTTCATCAATGGTAACGATAACAATGCGTTCATCAAAGGGTTCAAGCGGACGCAGACTCATCATTTGATCAAACGCAGCCCATTCCACCAATTGTAATACTCCGGCCATTCGCAATGCAATCACCAACAACGCAACCGCAGGAACGATTAACCATTGCTTGATAGACTTCAAAAAGGAAAACTTCGGGCGAAAGTTTAAAGTTCCTAAGCCCAAAAAAGCTTTTTTTTTTCGGTTACGAACCTCAAACTTCATAACACCCATTGATTCGTGAGTTTAGGCAGGTTTTGAAGAAACGTTTCTCTGGCGATCACACTTCATTTAATTATCTCCCCTACCCGACAAAATTAATTAGTCAATGAAAGGCTGTTGAGCGATTTCTTCAAGCCCCACTGATTTTAAAAGTTCCTCCCATTTACTAGCAAGCATTGAGTCATTCGGCTGAGTTTTGCGTAAATCAGCTAAAATTCCTATACTCTCAAACCAAATCCCGTTTTCGGCATAAACAGCAGCTTGTTCTAGGGGAGTGAGTTGCTGAAGTTGGTTAGATACAGCGATATCCGTTTGAATTCGGCGAATTTCTCCAGTTACAAATACAACTTCTGGTTGCTGTTGATCGGACTGGGCTTGACAAACCAGACCAAAAGACCAACGATAGGACTGACCGACTTTAAGCTGTGAATCTGAGGGAAGTTTAACACTGATAATCCCTGTTTGACCAGAAAGCGGGAGACGAGTTTGGTAAATATCTTTATCGTTTTCGTCTTTGAGGCTAAATACACCTTCTTGGGCTGCCATTGTCGGTACAAAGAAGTAAAATTTAGGGGTTTCCTCGGTGGTCAATCCGGTTAAATTGGAACTAATATCGTTGGGTTTCTGTAAAGCAGGGACTAAGGCGGTGAGTTGGGTTTGGTCTGCTGATAAAATTGGACAATTATTGCCTGTACGGGAAGCCCCTCCTGCGGTACGATTGGGCATTCCTTGCCCGGCTGGGGGTTGAAACGCTACACTGACTCTTGTTTGTTGAGAGGATGATTTTTCCGCTCTGACGGGTAAACTGGGAATAATCGCCAGTCCAACAGAAACTGTGACTAAAACGCTTATGAACTGTTGAGAAAAGAGTTGAGAAAAATGTTGTCTTTGCATTTGGGGTTGATCCTCATAATGAAGGTGTGATTGTAATCGCCAGATGCCCCAGTTTAGGGTTATCCTCTGGAAGTTGAGGATCTGATTAAACGGGTGAGCTTTGACTCCGATTAACGGAGCTTATTGCTGAGGTCGCTATGATCTAAGATAGCAATTATAACTCTGGCTTTGAAATAAAATGTTTAAGCTTACCTTAAGTTATTTTTAGCACTTATATCAAGAAAATTTAGAGAAATAGGGGAATATGCAAGCGGATTAAAGCCAGTTCCCAAGCAAAACAAACGCCCCCCAATAGTAGGGATCTTTATATTGGCTTTCCTGTAACAATTTTAACTGAGCAAATCGTAGGGCTTCAGCCTTACTCACTCCTGAGACAGACAAATTGCGGTAAAATTCTGCCATTAGGAGGGCTGTGGAAACATCATTAACCTGCCATAAGGTTGCTAAGGTACTTCGCGCCCCAGATCGGACTGCTACTCCGGCTAACCCCAGCGCCGCCCTTTGATCGCCTGTCGCGGTTTGACAAGCACTTAAAACTAAGAGTTCAATGGGTTTGAGATCATTTTGGGAAGATCGTAATAACTGATCAAAATCTTTGACATTAATTCGACCATCCCAAGTTAACAGAAATGTCTCCTCCGCTTGAGAACTAAACTGACCATGAGTGGCTAAATGAACAATTGAAAAAGATCTTTGATTTAATTGCTTTTCTAAGACCTCTTGGGTAAACTCTTGATTGAGGAATACTGTCGTCGGCACTAAAGATTGAATTTGTTCGAGTTCATATTCAACCGCAGGTAAAGCGCTAAAGCCTTGACTGGCTTCACTTAATCCCACGATTAAGGTTTTTAGAGAAGTTTCGGGTAGCGATCGCGGTGCCAACAGTTGTAAACTCGGGGTCAGTGCAAGATTGTATTTTTCAATCAAATACTGTTGTCCATCGTAAAGGGCTGCCATCGGCAGATTTCGCAGGGAACCATCTAATACAAATACGAGGGTTTTGATCCCAGCGGCATCAAGATCGGCTTCTGCTGGACGCACTAACCAATCATACACTTGCTCAGAGAGTGTGAGACGTTCCTGAGATGAAAACACCGGAACAAAAACCTGTCGCAGTTGCCCAACTGTCACATCCACTTTTTGGGAGTCTACGGGTGTAGAATAGGAACGTAGAGGTTGACCGGGTAAAGACAAAATCACCTCTAAGCGAGACTCGAGGATAATCGGATAAATAATCGCCGCATCCGGGTCAACTTGATCAATAGCTGTGGGTTGAATATCCGCATCTAGACAAGCCTCCCGAAAGAAATTATCTAATTCTGCCAGTTGTAACGACTCAATTAACTCTCGGGCTTTTTTGAGGTTTTCCTGACTCGGAACCTCACCGGGAGCAGGGGGTTGTAAAATTAAACTGACTAACTGCCGATAAACAGGTTCGACGCTTTCTCGAAAGGAAAACTGAACATCAGGATCAACCGCAACTAGATCCGTTCTTAATGATTCTAACGTGTGGACTGCTTCAGAATAAGCGGCGATCGCGGTTTGGGTTTTTCCTTGCGCTTTTAACAGTCTACCTAACTGCCATTGCCAACGATAACTAATATCGGGTGCATTAATTGCTTGGGCTAACACTAAAGCTTGTTCACTCAGACGTTGCGCCATTGCCCATTGTTGGGTTTGTTCGTAAACTGCGGCTAAACTACCTAAACTATAAGCTTCTGCTCTAGTATCTTGCAGTTGTCGGGCGATCGCAATGGCTTCTGTTAAGAGGTCAACTGCAACAAGTATTTCTGGTTGAGATAAGTTCAGCAGACTTTCGGCTAAATTCACCCGCAGATAAACGGTTGTTCGACTTGCAGGTTGCTCAGATAATTGTACTCGGATTTGCCGCCATAATCTGATCGCTGAATCATGATTTTCTGTTTCTGTGATCTCGACTTCGGTTAACAGACGCAGATGATTGAGTTGGGCTTGAATTTTAGTTAGGGGATAAATGGCTGCTATCGCTGCATTCTGGTAAGTGTTGATCGCCATTTGGGGTTGGTTTTGGGCGCGATGAGTATTTCCCAAACTGAGTAAAATTTCGGCTTGGGTTTGAGTCGCATCTAAAAGTTGAGCAATTTCTAAGCTTTCCTGTAAAATCGTTTCAGAGGGGTTGAGATCGCCAACGACCCGTAAAGCTTCCCCCAAACTTCGCAGTCCCGTTGCTTTGAGTAATGAGTCCGGTTGCGATCGCAATTTTTCCTGAATTTGCTCTAATGTTTTTAAAGCTTGGCGATAGAGTCCCAACGCTTGTAAGGCTTGTGCTTGATTAATCTCAGTTGTGAGAACTCCATTGAGATCCTGAACTTGGTCAAATAGTTTAGCCGCTTGTTTCCACGTCTCTAAGGCTTGTTCGGGCTGTCCTTGCTGTAAGTATAGTTGACCTTGAATATTGAGGACAGAGGCGAAAATACGAGGGGCTGAGATAGGTTTTAACAGCGTGATACTTCTCTCAATGGCGGTTGTTGCTTGTTCCCATTCTCCCAATTTTTGCCACACTAACGCCAGATTACTCAAGGCGATCGCTTGATTGAGAGGATCTCCCTCGCAGGCGAAGTTAGAGACAGCTTGTTGAAGGAGTTCAGCCGCAGCCCGATAGTTTCCCGCTTCGTAAAGTTGTCGGCTTTGTTGCAAAGTGCGATCGGGTGAGCCGGGCGGAGGTAAACTTAATGCAGGTTGAGTCTCCAAAATTAAGAGTAGGAGAATTCCCGCTGCGATAGATGCTCGTTTTGGGATCATATCTCGTTCGTTTAATAGAACTGTATAATCTTATTCAGCCGATTTTCTCTAATCAGTACAATTCTCAAAGTTCAGATCAGTTTGTTGACTAAGTTTGCTTGACAGATGTTCACGAGAATGCTAAGGTCACTGCCTGAAATTCTAGTTGACCCGTCGCTTCACTTCAGTTGCTTGGATCAATTCTAACCATAGGAACTTAGCCTAGAAATCGTTCTCAGGAGAAAAAATCTCTGAACTGATTGAAATCTGCAACAGTTTTTAATCAGAACCGAACTGGTGCAAATGGTACATTAAAAAAATTGAAACTTTAATCCCAAACACCATTAACGGGCTTGGTGTACTTTAAATCTATACTCAATGCTGACTTATCAAGAACGATTTATCCCTGGTCAAAGAGACTCCCTGATTTTGTTGCAAAATCTGCTAGAATCTGGACTATTTTTTGATTATATGATGTACCACCAGCAACAGGAGGTTCGCATCGCGGCTAATGCTTTAGCTGTCATCTCTGTTAGTCTAGAAGAACTTTCAATTCAGAGTTTAGATCAACTGCAATTTCAACCCATCCACGATCCCTTCAAACAAGTCGAATCAGCATTTGCCAACTTACAGATTGAGAATTGGACAGCCTACGGTTATATTAGCTTTGATATGGCTCGTTTCTATTATCCCTATACCAAAGCAATTAATCAACCTCTACTGTATTTTTTTGTCCCTGAAACTGAACTCCGCATCACCTCAGAAGGAGTTTATATCAAAAGTTTAAATCATTTATCTAAGTTACAAGCCATCTGTGAACTAGAAACGGCTTCAAAATCCTATTCTCCGACGACAATACCTGAATTGCATTTTACGGAAAAACAACAATATATTCAAAAAGTTGAACAATTAATTCAAGCGATTCAAGCCAGAGAACTACAAAAAGCAATTATTTGTCGTTCGATTAAATTTTCGGGAGAACTTGATCTTTTAGGGACTTATACACTCGGTTATCAAAGAAATCATTCTGCACGTTCCTATTGTTTTCAGCTTGGAGAAGTGCAAGGGGTTGGATTTAGTCCAGAAATTTTAATGGAAATTCATGCTGATCATTGGATAGTCACAAATCCTTTGGCGGGAACTCGACCTAGAGGGAAGAATTTAGAAGAAGATCAGCAGCTTCAGCGAGAACTCTTTACGGATGCGAAAGAAGTCAAAGAACACGCCCTTTCAATTTTATTGGTTCAACAAGAAATGAGCGGAATTTGTGTTGAAAATACGGTGAAAATATCAGATTTTATGCAGGTGAAACAATATCCTTATGTTCAACATTTATCCTCTCATGTTGTCGGACAACTACAAGCGGATAAAACACCTTGGGATGCTTTAAAAGCGTTGTTTCCAGCGATTACAGTTTCAGGAATTGAAAAAAGTCAGGCGATTGCTTGGATTGATCGTTTAGAAGATACACCCAGAGGGATTTATGCAGGGGCGATTGGTTGGTTAAACGGGGAAGGACAAGCTGATTTTGCGATTCCGATTCGTTCAGCTTATCAATACGGAAATAGCATTCATTTAAACGCCGGGGCGGGAATTATGGGCGAATCTATTCCCCAAAGAGAGTACATTGAATGTGGCAACAAAATGAATACTATTTTAACCAATCTCGTTTTAAAATCCGATTAGTTAAGATTAAGCCCAAAGCTAAAATACCGCCCAGTGTTTGCGGTTCGGAAACTTGTTTTCCTGGCTGTGTAGAAAATGCTGTTAGGTTTTCAACTGCTGTAATTTTCCCATATAAAATGGCTTCTGATGTCATTTTTTCTTGGGAAATAAAATCACTGAGAATAGATTGATCAGCACCATAACTAAAGCCAACTAAGGATAAAGTATAGCTAACTCCATCGATTTCAAAGCTTTCCGGTGAGAAAGCAGTTGGAAAGGAAATCTTGTCGGAACAGTCGTTACTGACACTGTAATACATACAGTTTCCATCATTGGGAGTTTCGTCAATTTCTAAGTTAAAATCAAAGGTTTTCATCCCCAATTCAACAAAGTCTAAATCCAGAGTTAAATTAACCGCAGAGGCGGCTGTATTTCCGTAGATAACATTATTGAAATGACTCAACGTTCCAATTTCAAAAACGTTTTCGAGTTCAAGTTCTGTCGCATCAACCCCGGTAAACCCGAGTCCACTTTGTTCTCCCAAACCCAAAGAGTCACCCCAACGAATTTGGTTTTCTTTGCCTATCGTTTGATATTGAATAAATTCTCCACCGATGGGATTACTCCAACTTCCCGAAGAACTATTTAAAGTTAACGCATTCGCCGCAGTTCCTACCAAAGCAAACGCTGAGGTAAAAATAGAAGTTAACAGCACGTTAACAGAAGGTTTTAATAACATCAATCGATCCTCAGAGAAAGGTCTTAACTTGCCTATTAGGATAGTGTAGTTTGTTCCTGAAAACTGAAAAACTTTACGGAATTTTACAATTCAATTCCTAACAATTTTTATTGAAATATCAGGATGGGCAATACCTATCCCAATCTCTAACTATTTTGCTTGTTTTTAAGGTAGCTTCTTTGCTTAAGATAAAATAAACTAGGGTGAGCATTACCCACCCCAACTTATAACGATTTTTCTTGTTTTTTCAGATGACTAAATGCAGCTTATAACGCACTAATAAGATCAGCATTATTCATCGTATTAATGACGAATTGTTTTCCGAATATGATTGACTCCAATCAATCCAAATACTACTAATAATCCGGTTGCAGGTGACGCTTCCGGTACGGCTTTGAAAGTGGGAGCAAACTGAGTTTCTCCTGTATTGTCTCCAAACAGTTCAGCAGTTTGTAAACAATCTTCAGTACAAACCTCAAAGGCATTTCCAGCGATTGTTAGTAAAGCTAGATTTTGGCTATCTATATCTCCGAATTCTTCCGAATTAAATTCTAGACTCAGGTTAGTTGTATTGCTAAAAAAGTCAGTTGCAAAAAGTGATGCTGTGATCTTTTTCCCTTCAACGTTAAATAGATTCGAGAAATTAGGGAGCGTCGTAAAATCAAATCCAACTAAAGAATCAAATATTGGATTTGTAGTAGAGGTTAGGATAACAGATGTTGCTGAAACACCATCTCCTTCTTCTACTTCGAGTGTTCCTGAAACGGTTCCTTCTATTCCACCAACAACGTTAGAAAAACCCCATTCAAAAGTTGCAGCTTGTGCTTTGGGTGCTTCAAAAGCGATCGCAGCAGACAAAACAACGGCTGTAGCTACGGTAGATGTAGCCTGAGTGAAGATATTTTTAAAGTTCATAGTTAGATGAGAAAATTAGGTAGAAGTGGTTAACAAGGTGACTTATACATTCACCTTAAATTTGGGGTAATTTATAACCCTTGAAGTTCGTTTGAATCTCTCCCTGTCAACCTAAAAGTATCAGGTTAACTGCGTCTTTCCCGACTTAAACTCACACAATTAGGGGGTTAGACTTTTTTGACAATCGATTGTAGGGGGTAAAAATATTGTGATTTCACCCAAACACCAAACCCTACTTTTAATCTGAATCTTGATGAACTGCTCGCTTTCCCCTGTGACTGGTTATTTAAATCAGGAGTTCTGCTAAAAGAAAGTTATGAACAGCATCATACTAATCGGATTAACTCTAATACGGCAATACCTCAACCGTGTTTTTACGGAATCTTTAAATTTAAACCTTGATCGGAACCGTGAGCTTTACAAAAGGGGGGGTTATGTAAAAAAAGAAGAAAAAAAGTAGGATAGACATTACCCATCCTACCTGCTGTTAAAAATAGATAATATTACTATTCATGCTCTCCAAGGGCTTTGTTGAGGTTCCATGCCGCACTAATCAAAGCTAAATGCGTAAAGGCTTGGGGAAAATTGCCGAGCGCTTCTCCTGTCGGGCCAGTTTCTTCAGCAAAGAGTCCAAGATGGTTAGCATAACCGATCATTCCTTCAAACATCAAACGGGCTGATTCTAAACGTTTTTGATCGAGATGTCCGGCGCGAGTCAGGGCTTCAACTAACCAGAATGTACAAATATTAAATGTTCCTTCTTCCCCTTCTAAACCGTCATGGGTTTCATCAACGTTGTAGCGATAAACGAGATTATCTGAAACCAATCCTCCCTGATCTGGCGGTTTATTAATAGCTTCAATGGTTTTCAACATTCGCGGATCAGTCGGAGAGAGGAAAAACACTAAAGGCATGATTAAATTCGCGGCATCGAGGGTATCACTGCCGTAATATTGCATAAAGGCTTGTCGTTCTTCGTTCCAGCCTTTTTCCATAATCTCTTCATAGATTTTGTCACGAATATCTAACCAGCGTAGACGTTCAGCCGGAAAAGAACGTTTGTCAGCCAGTCGTATCGCCCGATCTAGCGCAACCCAACACATCAAACGAGAATAGACAAAAGCTTGTTCATCGCCCCGCATTTCCCAAATTCCCTGGTCTTTCATGTGCCAGTTATCGCAAACCCAGTTAATTAGTTTTCGCAATTGGGACCAAAGTTCATAGGAAATCGGAGTGCCATATTTATTGTACAAATAAACCGAATCCATCAACTCGCCGTAGATATCTAACTGACGTTGGGTGTAGGCTTCATTCCCAATCCGAACTGGACTTGATTGGCGATATCCTTCTAAATGATCGAGGGTTTCTTCAGTCAGAACATGACGACCATCAATCCCATAAACAATTTGTAGTGTACCATCAGGATTGAGTTCTTTACACCGATCTTCTATCCATCCCATGAATTTCTCTGCTTCTTCTGTGAAGCCAATTCGCATCAAGCCATATAAGGTAAAGGCTCCATCTCGTATCCACGTATAACGATAATCCCAGTTTCGTTCTCCGCCAATCCCTTCTGGTAAACTACAGGTTGGAGCGGCAATAATCGCACCTGTTGGTTCAAAAGTCAGGAGTTTTAAGAGTAACGCCGAACGTTCGACCATCTCCCGCCAACGTCCCCGATAAGTACATTTAGACAGCCAGTTTCGCCAATAGTTGACCGTATGCTTAAATAATTCTGTGGCTTGGGAAGGCTTAATCGGTAAACCACAACCCGCCCCAGATTCAGTTCCTTGTAAGACGAAGACGGCGATTTCTCCCGCTTCTAAAGTAAATTTGGCACAGACCCCTTTGTTTTTCGGTTCGAGGGGAATATCGGTAGCAAGTCCCAAATTCAGCGTTGAGGAGTAGAAACAGGCACCTTTGGGGGTGATGTCGATTTCGTGTTCGTCGCGACAGTAGTTGAAAGCGGGTTCACATTCGGCAATAAAGGTCATGCTACCCCGAACAACTCGCACTTCTCGGATCAGGGAATGATAGCCAATTTCATCTTCTCTTAAACCGACAGGCATAAAATCGATAATTTCACCCACACCATCGGAGGTTAAAAAACGGGTAACGAGAATATTACTTTCCGGCCAATAAAGTTGTTTTTGAGTAACATCAGGAACAGCAGGGACAATTTGAAAATATCCGCCTTTATCTTGATCTAAAATTGATGCAAATACACTGGGGGAGTCGTGATTTGGAAAACAAAACCAGTCTATTGAGCCATTGCGTCCCACCAAGGCGGTGGTGTACATATTGCCAATTATGCCGTAATTTTGAATGGGTTGATAGTTCATTGTTTGGCTTAAATAAAATTTAATTCTGTACTTGCCCTGGGTCGGAGGGAGCGGTGATCGGTGTGATCTCTATATTCGTTCTTTTCTTTGATAGCATTGCCTTTCCTGCGAGTTCTGTATATGTAAGGTATATTTTAGATTTAACTCAATCATTAAATCCTGCTTTTCTATTGGTGAATTTATGATGCCATCTAATCTCAATACAAAGACTTCAGAAAATCTCAATTCATCTTTGAGTTCTCCGCCCAAAGTTTTAGCGATTTTAGGGGCAGGTGCTTGGGGTTCTGCACTCGCAGGTTTAGCTCGGTATAAGGGTCATCAAGTTCGGATTTGGTCGCCTAGTTTAGGGAATTCGATAGAGGAAGTGGTTGCGGATGTAGATTTAGTGCTTTCTGCGGTTTCTATGCCCGGAGTTTCCCCAACTTCAACTCAAATTCAAAGCATCAAATTAAAAGAGAATATTCCGATTGTTACGGCAACAAAAGGGCTGGATACAGAGACAACGTTTACCCCTTCACAAATTTGGTCGAGTCGGTGTTCTGATCATCCCATTGTTGTGCTTTCTGGGCCGAACCTATCCAAAGAAATTGAACAAGAATTACCGGCTACTACTGTGGTTGCCAGTGAAGATATTAACGCAGCAAAAATTGTGCAGCAAGTGTTTTCTTCTAAACGTTTTCGAGTTTATACCAGTTCTGATCCGGTGGGAACAGAGTTAGGCGGAACTCTCAAAAATGTGATGGCGATCGCGGCTGGAGTTTGTGATGGTTTACACTTAGGAATGAATGCTAAAGCCGGATTATTAACTCGGGCTTTACCCGAAATTATTAGAATTGGAACACATCTCGGTGGACAGACAGAAACCTTTTTTGGGTTATCTGGTTTAGGAGATATGTTAACAACGTGTAGTAGTGATTTAAGTCGGAATTATCGGGTTGGTTATGGACTCGCCCAAGGTAAAACTTTAGAACAGGTTTTATCAGATTTAGGGAGTACAGCAGAAGGGGTTAATACAACGAATGTTTTAATTGAAATTGCTCGTCGAGAACAGATTAATGTTCCGATTTCTGGACAGGTTTATCGATTATTAAACAATCAAATTTCTCCCCAAGAAGCTGTAGAAGCGTTAATGGAACGAGACTTAAAGCCTGAATTCTCCGAAAAAACAATTCCCCCTAAACTGTAAAAATTATCCCATGAAAAAATTTAAACTACCAGATACGCTTGTCATTTCTTCTGGTATTCTTATTTTGATTATTGTTCTAACTTGGATTATTCCAGCCGGAGAATATGTGCGAGAAATAGTCGGAAATCGTAGTCTTGTTGTTCCGGGTTCTTATCAAGTTATAGAGTCTTCACCTCAAAGTATTTTTAGCTTTTTTATTGCTCCCATCAAAGGATTTATTTCGGCGGCTGAAGTGATTGCTTTTATTTTTTTTGTTGGGGGTGCATTTGGCTTGGTAAACGCTACAGGTTCTATCGATGCAGGATTAGAAAAATTAGTTCGTTTAACGATTAGAAATCCGGCGTATAAATGGCTAATTATTCCGGGATTAATTCTCGCATTTTCTTTCTGTGGGGCGAGTTTTGGTATGAGTGAAGAAGTCTTAGTTTTTGTATTAATCACAATTCCCTTAGCGCAAGCTTTGGGTTATGATACAATCACCGGAGTTGCTATTCCTTTTGTGGGGGCTGGTGTCGGCTTTGCTGGAGCATTTTTAAACCCGTTTACCGTTGGAGTTGCTCAAGGAATTGCTCAAGTTCCACTGTTTAGCGGAATTCGTTACAGACTTTTGGTTTGGGCTGTATTTTCTCTGATGGCGATCGCTTATATTTTGTGGTATATTTATCGTCAAGATGTTAATCGGGAAAATAGTCTTTTATATTCTCTGAAAACGACAAAAATATTAGAAGTAAAAGTTCGAGACTATCCCCTAACGGTTAATAGAATTATTGTTTTAATTCTCTTTTTACTCACAATCTTTATTCTTGCTTGGGGAGTCACCACTCAAGGATGGTATATTACCGAAATTGCCGGATTATTCTTAGGGTTAGGAATTTTTTCGTCATTAATTGGCGGACTTTCTCTTTCTCAAACCACCAACGCTTTTGTCGAGGGGGCAAAAGAAATGATGATGGCTTGTTTAATTGTGGGATTTTGTAAGGGAATTTTAATTGTTGCCACAGAAGGGAAAATTATCGATACTATTTTATTTCAAATTACCCAAACTGTTGAAAGTTTACCTGCGGTGATTTCGGTACAAGCAATGTTTTGGTTTCAAGCGATTTTAAACTTCTTTGTTCCCTCGGGTTCCGGACAAGCGGCGTTAACCATGCCGATTATGGCACCATTGAGTGATTTACTCGGAATTTCCCGACAAACCGCAGTCTTAGCCTTTCAAATGGGAGATGGTTTAAATAATCTGATTATCCCCACCAGTGGCGTAACAATGGGGGTTCTTTCTATCGCTAAAATCCCCTATGAAATTTGGCTACGTTGGATTATGCCGTTAATGGTTTCTCTATGTTTAGGAGCGATGTTTTTCCTATTTATTGCAGTTAAAATAGGCTGGAGTTAAACCTCACTAATTATCCTACTTTTTCCTTGTTAGAGTAATTATTGATATCTACACTATGGTAAAATTTACAATAAAGTTCGTCAAATTCCCAATATTGGTTGTAAGTGATTAGATTAACCCGTTTGACGCAGTAAATTTTTAAGCCATAATAGACTAATCAGGGGTTTAACGGGAGAAACGTCAACATGACTCTACACCAACCCAACAATATCATCGCCGAACGTTATCGCATTGTCACCCCATTGGGTGAAGGCGGAATGGGAATCACCTACGAAGCCGAAGATCTGACAAATTATCAACGAGTCGCCGTTAAAGCCGTTTCCTTGCGACAAGCCAAAGATTGGAAAATATTAGAATTATTTGAACGGGAAGCTAAAGTTCTCGCCACTTTACATCATCCCGGAATTCCCAAATATCTTGATTATTTTCACCTTGATACAGAAGAAGATCGATGTTTTTATTTAATTCGAGAATTGGTTTCTGGAGACTCTTTAGCCGCTTGGGTTGCAAGAGGTTGGCATCCAACTGAAGTGGAAATTAAGCAAATAGCGATAAAAATTTTAGAGATTCTTAGCTACTTACATCAACTCAACCCGTCTATTATTCATCGGGATATCAAACCCCAAAATATTATCCGACAGGCTGACGGGGAAATATTTTTGGTGGATTTTGGGGCGGTTCAAGATATCTATCGTAATACAATATCTTTCAGTGGAACGTTCGTCGGAACGGTTGGATATATGCCACCGGAACAGTTGCGAGGAAAGGCTTATTGTGCTTCAGATTTGTATAGTTTGGGCGGTACTTTGTTGTATTTATTAACCCACCGTTCCCCCGATGAACTTCCTCAAAAACGAATGAATATAGATTTTCGTTCTTGTGTACAAGTTTCGCCCCAATTTGCCGACTGGTTAGAAATAATATTAGAACCGATGTTTGAAGATCGGTTTCAGTCAGCAACAGAAGCTTTAAATGCACTTCAAAACAACTCGGAGATAATTTCTTCTGCTAACTCTATTGTTCAATATTTTCATAAAAAACCTAAAGGAAGTCGAGTCAAAATCAAAAAAACCTCCGAAAGCTTAATTATTGATATTCCTCCTGCGGGTTTTCGAGTAGAGCATATACCTTTGTGGATTATTACCCTCATTTGGAACGGATTTATATCTATGTTATCAATAACTCTATTGATAACGGAGGGATTTGAGAGTCTGTTGATCTTCGTTCCTACTGTGGGCATCGGTTTCGCTTTGATCGCCAATCTGATGTGGATTTATGGCGGGAAAACTAATATCAAAATCCATAAAAATGAGTTTTTAATTGACCGGAAATGTTTGGCATTCTCTCATAAAGTCACGGGAGAAACGGCAGGTTTAGAGAGAGTTTTTATTAATAATACGCACATCAAAACCTACGGAAAACACGCGACCAATTGCGCCCTCTTTGAAGGTGTGAAAAAGCATGAGTTTGGTTCTTCACTCACCCCAAGGGAACAAGAATGGTTGGTTGCTGAAATCTCCAATTTTTTGCGACAATTAAAGTTCAGATAAATTCAATAAAAACTTCAAGGATTTATGTCTACCTATGATATAATTTATGATATAGTTCGTCAGATTCCGGTCGGGAAAGTTGCCACCTACGGACAAGTTGCAGAGTTGGCGAATTTAGCCGGAAAAGCGCGTTTGGTTGGCTATGCGTTGTATCGAGTTGATATTCAATCTTCTGATATTCCTTGGCATCGGGTGATTAACGCTAAAGGCGAGATTTCTCACTCAACGTTACGTCGGGGAACAGATTATTATCAAAAAACACTGCTAGAAGAAGAAGGGATAATATTTACTTCAGACGGGAAAATTAAGCTGAGTCAATATCAATGGAAACCGTCTTAAAGATGGAAATTCGGAATTAATATAAAATTTAAAAAATAATCTTACAGATGATTTTATCCCCCTAAATCCCCCGCCCCCAAACCCCCAACATTGGGGGTTTGAAAGATGGGGGACTTTCAAGAATTCCTGTTTCTTTTCTCCCCTTACAAAAGAGGGTTAGGGGGGATTAAATTACCACTTCAATAGGTTAAATTCTTCCATATCAACCGTATTGCGGTTCCGATAAATGGTTAATACAATTGCTAAACCGACAGCCGCTTCTGCTGCTGCTACTGTAATCACAAACACGGTAAAGACTTGACCTTTGATTTCGTTTCCATCTAAATAATTAGAAAATCCCATCAAATTCAAGTTAACCGCATTTAACAGTAACTCAATTGACATCAAAACTCGAACTGCATTTCTGCTGGTAATTAATCCATAAATACCAATACAGAATAAAGCTGCGGCAACGACCAAAAAATACTCTAACTGTAATTCCATGAATGGCTTGTCTCTCCTAACTTATTACTGAGTTAAAAATAGTAATTTCTCTCTGTTGAGTCGGGGAAATCCACAAAAATCTTAACGTTCAGAAGAAGATTGTTGACTCGAAACAGAAAGCAATTCACGCGGACGTTCTTGTAAAGTCCAACCCGGAGTTTGAATTTTTTCTTCGGGGATTAAATCGGGGATAAAATCTCGACGAGCCAAAATAATCGCACCGACCATTGCCATTAACAAAAATACAGAGGCTAACTCAAAAGGTAACAAGAAGTCACTGAAAAAGTGCTGTCCAATAATCATAATTGAACTTTCTTCAGGGGGAACACTAACAGTAGCTTGGGACATCCAGGGAGTAGACAATACCATCGTACTCAGTAGGGCAAATAACCCCGAACAAACCAAAGCCGTTGCCCCTTTGCGAACCCAAGCATTCGGCAAGACTTTAAAGCTTTCCTGCTTGTTCACCAACATAATCCCGAATAGGATTAAGACATTCACCGAACCGACATAAATCAGAACTTGTGCGGCTGCTACAAAATCAGCATTGAGGAGAAGATACAGCCCTGCCATACTCATAAATACCCCGCCCAACAAAAAGGCAGAGTAGACAATATTTTCCAGCAAAACCACCCCTAAAGCCGCTCCCAGCATCATCACAGTGAGCAGACCAAACGATACAATTTGAACCCCTTCGGCTAAATTCACAACTCTTTTTTCCTTATTTCTGTGCTGAATTGACAATGGAAAAATAGAGAAGACAAGGCAAACTTACGCATTGCCTATCTTCTCTTGAGAACTACCTAATTCTCATCTTTTGATTCTTGTTTTTCTTCCATTTGTTCCAGAATTTCTTCAGGACGCAAACCTGCCCGACGTGCAGTTTTAGGAAGATCGTGAGGGTCCATCACTCCCTTGGGTAGATAGGCAAGTTCTCGCAGTGGAGTCACCATCGGATCATTAGTCACCTTGTAGGGTAAACGTCCGAGTGCCACGTTATCATAGTTCAACTCATGGCGATCATAGGCTGCCAACTCGTATTCTTCTGTCATCGATAAACAGTTTGTCGGGCAGTATTCTACACAGTTTCCGCAGAAAATACAAACCCCGAAGTCGATACTGTAGTGCTTAAGTTGTTTTTTCTTATTTTCCTTATTAAACTCCCAGTCTACAACAGGCAAGTTAATCGGACAAACTCGCACACAAACTTCACAAGAAATACACTTATCAAACTCAAAATGAATCCGACCTCTAAACCGTTCAGAAGGAATCAATTTTTCGTAAGGATACTGAACTGTAATCGGACGGCGACGCATATGATCAAAAGTTACAGATAACCCTTGACCAATATATTTAGCGGCTTGAAAAGTGTCTTTGGCGTAGTCTGTGACTTGATTTAGAAACTTTAACATGGGATTCTCTCTCAAGTTGTAACAATATAGCGATCGCAATTGTTGAGCTGGGATTAGACTCAACCTTGACGACAGAATTTAATCGTTCTGGTGAGGGCAAAGGACAGAAGAACCAAGGAAACGCTAAATCTCCTCAAACTTTCAGTCTTTCCGGCCTTCGCTTGCTCACGTCTTTAAAATTAGCGTCAATTATCCCCCAAATGCGATCGGGAAAGCTAATTTTAAGGCGGCGGTGAGAAGTAAATTCACCAACGCGACTGGAAGCAAGAACTTCCAACCGAGATTCAACAATTGGTCAATCCGTACCCGAGGTAACGTCCAACGCAACAGAATGGCGGTAAAGACTAACACATAGGCTTTCAGCAGGGTCATGGTAATCCCCAAAGAACCTGTAATCACCTGTAACCAGGGTGTCGTTTCACTGAGATTTAACCAACCGGCTAAAGCCTCAACCGGAATGGGAAAATCCCAACCGCCCAAATACAGCACCGCCACCAACAGCGACGATAGCAGCAAATTCACATAAGAAGCCAAATAGTACAGGGCGAATTTCATCCCAGTATATTCAGTTTGATATCCAGCCACCAATTCTTCTTCGGCTTCCGGTAAATCAAAGGGTAGACGTTCACATTCTGCTAAAGCGGCGATCCAAAAAATCAGAAAGCCCACCGGTTGGCGCCAAACATTCCAGCCCAGGATACCGTAACCGGATTGTTGTTCAACGATATCAATGGTGCTGAGGCTATTGGACATCATCACAATCGCCAAAACCGCTAAAGCCAGAGGGATTTCATAACTAATGGATTGAGCTGCCGCTCGTAAGCCTCCCAGCAGCGAGTATTTATTGTTTGAAGCATAACCGGACATCAGCAAGCCAATCGGTTGTATGCTCGATAAGGCAATCCACAGAAAAATTGCAGTTCCCAAGTCGCTAATGATCAGATTCTGCCCAAACGGGACGATCAGGTAGGACAGAAACACGGGAATCGCCACAATGATTGGCCCCAAGGTAAAAAGCCAGGGGTCAGCCAAAGCCGGAACAATATCTTCCTTAAATAGCAACTTCAACCCATCGGCTGCCGGAGCCAACGTTCCCAATGGCCCAATAAATTCCGGGCCAATCCGTTGTTGGGCGGCGGCTGAGATTTTTCGTTCCAACCAAACCGAACCGAGTACACCCACCGTTGCTGCCACCAACATTAATCCCATTGGTAAGGGCATCCAGATGAGTTTAGCTGTACCTGGGGGTATACCAAAATCCATCAAGGCTTGGACAAAACTTCCTTGTAAGTCAATTCCTGGGTTCATTTATCCAGACTCAAACTTCAATTATCCTAGACATTTTTACATCGCTCTGTTGAGCGAGAGTGAATTGATCTAGTTTGTAAAGATTCTTTAAAACCTTACTCCAGATTCAGTATAACGTTCGACCGCAGCCAAATTAACACAGGCGAAAAATTTGAGCGGTTTTTTCCAGGAGGAGAAATCATCACTTCACCTCATTTCACCTTTGAAACTGTTCTCCTCTGTCTTTTGACTTTCTTTAGTTTCCCTCTTGTTCAAGTGGATCACCGAGAGGCACCGCCCGTTCATTGATCGCAATGTAAGGTTCACCGTGAGAACCCGTATAGATTTGAGTGGGACGGTAAATGCGATTTTTACCGAGTTGTTCTTTCCAATGTGCCAACCATCCCGCCACCCGAGCGATCGCAAAAATCGGAGTAAATAAATCCGTCGGAATCCCTAACTTGCGATAAACTAAACCCGAGTAAAAATCTACATTAGGATAGATGCCCTTATGTCCTAGTTTGTCTTGAACCGCCGCTTCGAGTTCCACCGCAATTTCATAATATTTGTCATGGCCAAACTGCTCAAATAATTCTTCGGCCAACTTTTGCAAAATCGTCGCGCGAGGATCTTTAACTTTGTAGACACGATGGCCAAACCCCATGATTTTAGCTTTCCGTTCTAAAAGTCCATCGAGGTAAGGTCTAACATTCTCCACCGAACCAATGTCTTCCAACATAAACAAGACTTCTTCATTTGCCCCGCCATGCAAAGGCCCGGCCAACGTTCCCACCGCAGACGCCACCACTGCGTAAGGATCAGTTAAGGTCGAAGCCGTCACCATGGCCGAAAAGGTCGAAGCATTGATGGTATGTTCAGCATGAAGCATCAAACAGACATCAAACACCTTAGCCGCTAGCGGATGGGGTTCTCGTTCATTGAGCATATAGAGAAAATTTGCCGAATAGTCGAGATCATCTCTCGGTTGTACCGCGTCATTTCCCTTCCGCATCAGTTTAAAAGCAGCGACCATCGTCGGGATTTTCGCCAACAGTCGCACGACCGCTTCTCCAATGTACTGAGGATTATCCAAAGCACGCCGGGAGTAAAACAAACCCAATGCAGCGGCAGAGGTTTGCAGCGCATCCATCGGATGACCTGTTTCTGGGAAACATTTCATCATATCTCGAATGCGATATTTAATCCGACGATGGTAGCGAATATCATGCTCGAAGCTATCGATTTCCTCCTGAGTTGGAAGTTTCCCCCAAATCAGCAGATAAGCCACTTCTAAAAAGGAACTCTTTTGGGCCAGTTCCTCAACCCGAATGCCTCGATATTCAAGTATTCCCTTTTGCCCATCGACGTAGCTAATACTGGACAAGGTTGCAGGAACACCTTCTAAACCAGGCTTGTATTCGCCGACGAAAGTCATAGCCGTTTCTCAATGTACATATAACCTATTCAGGGTACATTATCAGAACAACTAATCCAGTTGCTATTTTGACAACATTTAATTATTGTGACAGTTTGACTAACTCAACAAAAATTTTGGCGGAGTTAGCCACAACAGTTGACTATTGCCCACCAGTGAACCCGTTTCCGGTAAAGTTATCCCAATAATACCCGCTTTTTTGACGATCAACGCCTCTCGGATATCTCCCCAAATCAGCACTTCCGCCCAATTTCCGAGATCCGGTTCATGTCCGACGAGGGCGAGGCTATCCCCTCCGCTGTGACTCCAGTTTCGATACCAGTCCAACCAAAAGTTAATCTCTCCCTCGGGCGCGAGGGGGGGAAATTCTTCGACATGATCCGTTAAACCGACAGATTTGAGAATGTCGGCTGTTTGACGCGCCCGCACTAACGGACTTGACAGCACGATATCAAATTTTAGGTTTAATGACTTCAGCTTTTGTGCAACCTTTCGGGTTTTGCGATCGCCGTCTTTGGTTAAAGGACGTTCTTCGTCTATTTCGTAAAGTTCTCGATCTGCGGCAATGCCATGACGAATCAAGTAAAGATGGGTCATCGCAAGGATTCTTATTCAACTTGAAACTTTAGCATAGCAGAATTTTCCAGAGAACAGGATTCACTGAAGAAACGGTCAAAACGGTGACATAAATAACAAAACCCCTGTTTTTTCAGCCAACAGGGGTCAAAGACCAATTATATATTTTTGCCATTCTTGATTCATACCGCTTTTTAGGTGTTTCGTTACTTCAAAGTAAAGACTACTGTACGGTTTTCGCGGGGGATGACGCAGTATCATGTTTGCCTCTCGGGGCGTACGACTCCCCTTTTTGACATTACAGCGAACACAAGCGGCGACTAAATTTTCCCAGGTTTCGCCACCGCCTCGCGATCGCGGAATCACATGATCAAGCGTTAGCTCATCTCCGACATAATGACAATATTGACAAGTGTGACCATCCCGGTGCAAGATATTCCTGCGCGTTAGAGGAATGTCTTTGTAAGGAACTCTGACATAGTGGCGTAATCTGATCACAGTCGGTAGAGGAAAGTCAGGTAGAAGGTACTTTCCGTTATGCTCAACCTGTTCGGCTTTCTGCTTAAGTAACAAGACCACCGCCCGCCGCCAACTGGTAATATTTAGCGGTTCATAGGAGGCGTTCAATACTAGAACGTTGCCCATTGACGATCTGTTGCGATTATAAGTATTTGAACGATATTAACACAGCTTAACGCTTTCCGGGACAGGAAGGCTTGACAGTCAACAGTCACCCGTGTTGACATCCTCTCCCGCTAAATCGAAGATGATCACGGGAACTTCCTAAACCTCACGATTTAGCTTCTTCCCCAAGAAGCCTCACGTCTGACCCGACAGAGCAGCGTGAGATGAATTGCGGTCAGGGTTTATCGGAATTAGGTTTGTTTTGGTTTTCAATGTATTGTCTTAAGGTTGAAAT
>Ga0207419_1000383_pt1 | contig 38120 bp, 35 predicted proteins | sample ElkSloMetagenome_4_FD_184723 | JGI IMG/M metagenome (GOLD analysis project Ga0207419, IMG submission 184723) | Hot spring microbial communities from Elkhorn Slough, Monterey Bay, USA - MD2A (version 2) | ecosystem: Environmental > Aquatic > Marine > Intertidal zone > Estuary: Microbial mat ...
CCCGCCGCGGCCCCGCCGAAAGCACCACGGTCGACGAGGGGTGATGACGAACGCCCCCTTACCCCGGTACAATATGCGGTTGCACTGCTGATTCAGCGCCCTGAGCTGGCGGTGCGCGAGACGGTTTACCTTCTCGAATTTGCTCGCGATATCAAGGGTCTGGAGTTTCTCGCTGAATTGATTGACTTTTGCCGCGATCGTCCTCATCTCTCCACGGCTAAGCTTCTTGAGCTGTGGCGCGACCGACCGGAGCAGCCCTGGCTGTCCCGGCTAGCCGGTCGCGAAGTGGTTCAGGAAGTTGAAGAAATGCCGGCGGCGCTGACCCGTACCATGGCTCGTATCCGTCATACACAGGTAAAAGCGCGCGTCCGCGAGCTGCAGCAAGCCCAGATGAACGATGGCGGGCTGGATAGCACCCGATCCGCTGAACTGCGCAAGCTCTTGAGCTGGCGCCTCGAAAACGTCGATAACGTATAAGTAGTGATTATGGAAAATGCACCTCGCCCCTCACAGCTGAAGCAGCTGATCGAAAAAGGTCGTGAACAAGGTCACTGGCTGACCTACGCTCAGGTCAACGATCACCTGCCCGATGACATCGTCGATCCTGAACAGATCGAAGACATCATCAACATGATCAACGACATGGGGATCAAGGTCTTCGAAGAGGCCCCCGAGGATGCGGATTCACTCATCCTCAATGACGCCGCAAGTTCGGACACGGACGATGAAACTGCGCAGCAGGAGGCCGAAGCGGCGCTGGCCGCGGTCGAGACCGATCTGGGTCGAACGACGGATCCTGTGCGCATGTACATGCGCGAAATGGGATCCGTCGATCTGCTGACCAGAGAGGGCGAGATTTCCATTGCCAAGCGTATCGAGGACGGCCTGAACCAGGTCAATATGGCTCTGTCGCGGTTTCCGGGGACCGTTTCGGTTCTGCTCGAGGAATCGGAGGTCTGGAAAGCCGGTAATCAGCGCCTCAACGAGCTCGTATCCGGCTTTATCGATCCGACACTGCTGGCGGAAATGGACCTAATTTCCGAAGATACGATGGAAGCCGCCGTCGCCGAGGAAGCGGAATACATCGACGAAGACGAAATCGATGAAGACAAGCCGACGCCAACGGTCAACACCGGGCTGGAGGTCGAACAGGTCGAGATCTATTTCGACGAGCTGGGCAAGCTGCAGGAAAATTTCATCAAGCTGTACGATCGCTACGGTCCGAACGGCAAGAAGACGAACGAATACAAGGACTCGATCTCCGAGCAGTTCATGCGCCTGAAGCTGCCGCCGCGCATGTTCGATCATCTGATCGATCGGATGCGCTTCCACGTCGCCATCATCCGCGATATCGAGCGCCGGATCATGACCATCTGCGTGGACCGCGCCGGGATGCCGCGCAAGGAGTTCATCAAGAGCTTCCAGGACAACGAGTCCGATCCGGAATGGCTGGATGGCCTGGTCAAGCGCCAGACCAAGTGGGGTCGCGCGCTCAAGGACTACAAGGAAGAGATCGCTAAGTACCAGGAGCGGCTGGCCAAATTCGAGCAGGGACAGCGCGTCTCGATCGCCGAATTGCGCGAGCTCAATCGCTCCATGTCCATTGGTGAGGCGATGGCGCGCCGGGCCAAGAAGGAAATGGTCGAGGCCAACCTTCGCCTGGTGATCTCGATCGCCAAGAAGTACACCAACCGCGGCCTGCAGTTCCTGGACCTGATCCAGGAAGGCAACATTGGCTTGATGAAGGCTGTCGACAAGTTCGAATACCGTCGCGGCTATAAATTCTCGACCTATGCCACCTGGTGGATCCGTCAGGCCATCACCCGATCCATCGCCGACCAGGCCCGCACGATCCGGATTCCGGTGCACATGATCGAAACGATCAACAAGCTGAATCGGGTCTCGAGGCAAATGCTGCAGGAAATGGGCCGCGAGCCCACGCCCGACGAGCTGGCCGAGAAAATGGAGATGCCCGAAGACAAGGTTCGCAAGGTGCTCAAGATCGCCAAGGAACCGATCTCCATGGAAACGCCCATCGGCGACGATGAAGACTCGCATCTGGGCGATTTCATCGAGGACATCAACATCCTCTCACCCGTCGATACGGCCACCACGACAGGCCTGACCGACACGGTGCAGAAGGTCCTCGGCGGCCTGACTCCGCGCGAGGCCAAGGTCCTGCGCATGCGCTTCGGCATCGACATGAATACCGACCACACGCTGGAAGAAGTCGGCAAACAGTTCGACGTCACCCGCGAGCGGATCCGCCAGATCGAAGCCAAGGCGCTGCGAAAGCTGCGCCACCCGACGCGCTCCGAGCAGCTGCGGAGCTTCCTGGATCTGGAGTAGTTGCCCAAAATCCAGGCAGCCGCCTCGCGCAGAGGCGCTGAGGTCGCAGAGATAAAGACATAAAGGGAGCTTCGGCTCCCTTTTTTATTTTATAAAATTTACCGGCTCTGTCGGACCGTTTCGACAAGCACTTGCACATGCTCCGGCGGGACGCCGGGGGTGATGCCGTGGCCGAGGTTGAAGATGTGGCCGGGGGCCTCGCCGAAGCTTTCCAGGACGCGGCGGGCTTCGCGCTGGATGATCTCCGGTGAGGTGAGCATGACGGCGGGATCGAGATTGCCCTGGAGCGCGACCCGGTCGCCGACGCGACGGCGCGCCTCGCTCATGTCCATCGTCCAGTCGACCCCCAAGGCCTGGCAGCCCGTATCGGCAATCAGCTCCAGGTGCTGACCGCAGCCTTTGCCGAACAGGATGAGCGGCGTGTCGGGGCAGGCTTTTTTGAGCTGATCGACGATGCGCTGCTGCGAGGCCAGGGAATAGTCGCGGTAGAGCTTGGGCGACAGGGCGCCGCCCCAGGAATCGAAGATCATCAGGGCATCGGCCCCGGCTTCGACCTGGGCAATGAGATAGGCCGCTGTGGTGTCGGCGAGATGGTTCATCAGCTGCTGCGCGGCGGTGGGTTCTCCCAGAAGCAGGCCCTTGGCGGTGGCGAAGTCCTTGCTGCTGCGGCCCTCGATCATGTAGGTAGCCACGGTCCAAGGACTGCCCGCAAAGCCGATCAGGGGCGTGCCCGCGGGCAGGTTCTTGCGAATCAGGCGGACCGCGTCCATCACGTAGCCCGTGTCGTCGTTCGGGTCGGGAGTCGGGAGCTTGTCGATATCCGCCGGCGTTCGGATGGGGCGCTCGAAGAAGGGCCCCTCGCCGGGCTTGAAGCCGAGCCCCAGGCCCATGGCGTGGGGCAGGATCAGGATATCGGAGAACAGGATCGAGGCGTCGAAGCCGTAGCGCTCGATGGGCTGAAGCGTGACCTCGCAGGCCAGCTCCGGATTGCCGGCCAGCTTCAGAAAGCTGCCGGCCCTGGCGCGCGTGGCGCGATACTCGGGCAGGTAGCGGCCGGCCTGGCGCATCATCCAGATCGGCGTGCGCTCGGTGGGCTCGCGCCGCAGCGCTTTCATGAACAGGGAATCTTTGATCGGAGTCATAGCGTTCATTGAATCGTCCAGGGCATCGAAAGATGCTTAAAAGCAGTTCACCACGGAGGCACGCACGCGCGGACGCTCTCCCCACAATTGCTTCTCGCCTGCGGCGAATCGCAATTGCGTCTCGAGCTGCGCTGCTGTTTTTCGCTCAGAGGCTTCTTGCCTGCGGCAAACCGCCTCTGGGCGCCAAACTGCGCTGAGCACACGGAGAAAAGAGAACTCCAGAAGTCCCTTCTCTGTGAGCTCCGTGCCTCTGTGGTGAGTCCAGTTTTGATTTTGAGGGTTGATCACTTGACGAGCACCTCGCGGATATCGTCAGCCGGGCAGGGCAGGATGCTGGCACGGCCAATCTCGTCGAGAAGGATCAGGTGGATCTGATCGGCGCGGTTCTTCTTATCCAGGCGCATCAGGTTGAGGAGGCGATCAGAATCCGCATCATCGGGCAGGCTCGTTTCCAGGCCAAGACGCCGTAGAAGCTGTTCGAGTCGATCGCAGGTACCGGGAACACAGCGTCCGAGCAGTTCACTCAGGCGGGCGGCCAGCACCATGCCAATGGCCACGGCTTCGCCATGGCGATAGCGCGTATAGGCAGTGAGAGTTTCCAGCGCATGACCGAAAGTGTGGCCGAAGTTGAGCAGGGCGCGCTGGCCAGACTCCTTTTCGTCAGCGGCGACGACTTCGGCCTTGTTGCGGACCGACTGATAGACCGCTTCGAGGAGTGCGTCCGGCACCCTCGCGGCGAGCGCTTCCGCGTGCGCATCCAGCCAGGCGAAGAAGGCCGGGTCACGGATGGCGCCGTATTTGACCACTTCAGCCAGGCCGGCGCGAAAATCCCGGTCGTCGAGGGTCTGCAGCGTGTCGAGATCGGCGAGAACGGCAGTGGGCTGGTGGAAGGCTCCAATCAGATTCTTGCCCTGTGAGTGATTGACGCCGGTCTTGCCGCCGACGGCGGCGTCGACTTGCGCTAGAAGCGTTGTCGGCATCTGGACCACGTGGATGCCGCGCATGTAGCTGGCCGCGGCAAAGCCGGCCATGTCGCCCACCACCCCGCCGCCGAGCGCCAGGATCGTTGCATCGCGCTGGGCCTTCAACTCGACGAGGGAATCCAGCATGCGTTGCCATTGGCCCACGGTCTTGTGTTCTTCGCCGGGCGGTAGCACAACCCGCTTCTTGTGCTTGACGCGCGCGAGTGCCGGGCGGAGCCGTTCGAGATAGAGGCGCCCGACGTTTTCGTCCGTCGCAACGAGGATGCGACCGCTGAGGTGACGGTCGACGATGCTGCTCATGCCGAGAAGGCCGTGGCCGACGTAGACCGGGTACTCGCCGCCGCTGTGGCGGACTTGAATCACTTTCATGAAACCTGCTCGCTCTCGAGGTGCTGTTGAATTCGTTTCGCGGCGCGCTGCGCCATCTGCAGCGGTGGGACGTTGTCCGAGTCGACGATCAGATGAGCGCACTCGGCATACAGTGGATCGCGCTCTTCCGCCAGCTTGCGCAGCCTTTCTTCGCGATCGGGTGCCTGCAGTAGCGGGCGGCGCTGATCCTTCTCGAGGCGTCGGATCTGCTGGTCCACGCAGGTCTTGAGCCAGACCACGAGCCCCCGGTCTCGGAGCAGCGCGCGATTGTCGGCGCGCAGCACGCTGCCGCCGCCGGTGGCGAGGAGCAGGGAGTCGGCCAGGGTCAGCTCGTTGAGGAGCGCGTGCTCGCGAAGGCGAAACCCTTCTTCGCCTTCGATATCGAAGATGGTGCGAACATCGACACCACAGCGCCTTTCGATTTCCTGGTCGAGGTCATGAAAAACGAGTCCCATGCGGCGCGCCAGGAATCGCCCCACCGTGGTTTTTCCCGAACCCATCGGGCCGATCATAAAGATGCGTGGAAGGGACATCGGAGCGGAGCGGGTGGCGTCAGATCGATCAACAAATAGAGTACCACGCCGGTTCCTGTAATCGTCCGGCAGGGGGCGTCCATCCACTCTCCTTACTGCCCGAGCTGCCCCCTCTGAACCGGTTCTCGTCGGGCAAAGTTCGAGACGGGCATTTGCTACACTCGGCGATCTGACTTGGTTGCCTGTGGGCTTGACGATGCTGCGTTTTTCGATCCTTTTCGTGGTTCTGATTCTGGGCCTGTTCACCTTGGAAGTACTCAAGCCGGTTCAGGACAACGTGATCCTGCCGTTCACGGCCATCATTGCCAAGGTCAGCGTTTTTCTGATCGAGCTGTTCGACGACGGCGTGATGTCGCGCGGCAAGCAGATCTGGGACGTGGCGTCGGGATTCGGGATCAGCATCGAGCCGGGCTGTAATGGCGTCGAGGCCCTGATCATCCTGTTTGCGGCGATCTTTGCCTTTCCGGCTCCGCTCAAGCATAAATTGATTGGCTTTGTCATCGGCTTCTGCGCGATTCAGGGGCTCAACCTGGTGCGCATCATCAGCCTGTTCTACATGGGCCAGTGGAACATGGTCTGGTTCGAGTGGTTCCACCTCTACCTCTGGCAGGCTCTGATTATTCTGGATGCGCTGGTGGTCTGGTTGATCTGGCTGCGGATGCTGCCGCCGCGGGAGCGAGATGGTGGGTCCGGAGGCGGCGATGGTGCCAGCGACGGCCCACCCTCGGACGATGACCTGTCTGCGGCCACGCCGTGACCTCCCTCCTCATCGCCGGCTACGGTGATCTAGGCGGCCGCCTCTCGAGGCGCCTGGAGGGCACTTCCTGGCAGCTGCATGCCCTGAGCCGCAGCGCTGCTGGCTCATCGGATCGGTTGGTTCGGTATCAGGCCGACCTGACCCAGCCTGCGAGTCTCGCCGCGCTGCCGCCCGCTTTCGACGCCATCATCTACCTGGCCACACCCTCCGAATGGACTCCGGACGCCTACCGGGCGATCTACGTCGACGGGCTTCGCAACCTGCTCGCCGCCACCCGACCCGCTCAGCTGATCATGGTTTCGAGCACGGCAGTCTACGGCCAGGATGACGGCCAGTGGGTGGATGAGTCGAGTGAAACCAGCCCGTCGCGATTCAACGGCCAGGTGCTTCTGGAGGCCGAGCGCCTCGCCCTCGATGCCGGGGGGCGCGTCGTTCGATTTACCGGCATCTACGGACCTGGGCGAACTGCGCTGATCCGACGCCTCAAGGCCGGCGAAGCGCGCTGCTCGGAGCAGCCGGTGCAGTGGACGAACCGCATCCACGCCGAGGACGCAGCCGCCGTGCTGGCTCACCTCCTCGAGCATCCTGACCTCGGACCCGTGGTCTGCGCCAGCGATGACCGTCCCAGCCCGCGCTGTGAAGTGCTCGACTGGCTCGCGGAAGTGATTGGTTGCTCACCCGCGCTGCGGGACAATACCGGTTCTGCCGGTGCCGGCAAGCGCGTGAGCAACGCGCTGCTGCGCACCAGCGGCTACGATTTCATCTACCCAGACTATCGCTCCGGTTATCAAGGGCTGCTGCCATGACCGAAACTCTGCTGCCTCCGCTCACCACGGCCATGCTCGACCGCTTTCGCAACGGTCTCGACCGGGCACGCGAAGCCGGTATTCCCGAGCACACGGCCATGCACCTGTCGACGGTCGATGATCTTGGCCGCCCCGCCGGCCGGACGGTTCTCCTCAAGGACGCGGATCTGGATGGCTTCGTTTTCTATACCAATCTGAACTCACGCAAGGGGCGGCACCTTGCTACCTCACCCAATGTCTCGCTTGTTTTCTGGTGGCGAGAGCTTGAAGAGCAGGTTCTGATCGATGGCGTGGCCGAGCCGGTCAGTCCCGTCGAGGCCGATGCCTACTTCGCCAGTCGGCCCCGCGGTAGCCAGATCGGTGCGTGGGCGTCGAAGCAGTCGCAGACCCTCGACGATCGTCAGACGCTGCTGGATCGGATCGAGGAAATCGAGGCGCGCTACGAGGGTCGGGAAGTGCCCCGTCCCGAGCACTGGTCGGGCTTCCGCGTCCGGCCGCACCGCCTGGAATTCTGGTACGGCCGGACGTATCGCCTGCACGAACGGATTTGCTTCGAGCTCGAGGACAACGCCTGGCAGGAAACGCTGCTCTATCCATAAATGAATTCACCACAGAGACACAGAGACACAGAGACACAGAGCTCACAGGGGGCAGAACCAATCGGGCCGTGTCTCCCAGGCGGCTCATCCGGTCACAATTCAGCTCAAGGAGTCAAACGATGGCCTGGGTGCACATGTCATCGGCTTACGGATTCTCGATCCGTGCGAAGACTGCAGCTCAGGCAAAAAAGATTGTCGATTTGTTAGGAGCTGCGGGGGTCAGTTCAAAAACTGCACATGGAGCAAGAAGCCTCTGAATCCCGGCGATCCGACTTGGATGACTTTCATCATCTCAAGTTGAGCATTCTGAGGCTCTCTGTGGCCTCTCTGACGCTATCGTGCGCAACCCAGCTTTTTACTCAGAGTCAGAGTCGTCAGGCGGGCGATTCTTGAAGCGGGCCAGGTCGCGCTGGATCCAGCGCTCGGCGAGGCCCTTCCAGGGTTCTTCGGTCAGTGGACGCGGTGCATACATTCCAGCTAATTGGCGCTGGCGCTGCGCTTCGTAGAGGATCAGTGCCGTCGCGACGGAGACATTCAGCGACTGAGCCATGCCGTGCATCGGAATGATGATGTGCTGGTCGACGCGCTGACTGGTGTCCGCACTGACCCCATGTTTTTCCGTTCCCAGCACGATCACCGTCGGCTGGGTGTAGTCCGGCCGCCGGAAGTCCACGGCCGTATCGGAGAAGTGAGCGGCATAGAGGCGAAATCCCTGACCCTTGAGTGCTTCCAAGCCGGTCGCCGCATCATTATGACGCTGCAGCTCGACCCAGCGCTGGGCGCCGCCCGAGGTATGGTTGAGCTTCGGTAGGCCCCCTTCGACGGGGACTGCATGGGCCCGCATCACGCCAACGGCATCGCAGGTTCTAAGTACGGCCGATACGTTATGGGGTTTGTGCACGCGCTCCATGAAGACCGTCAGATCCGGCTGGCGAGTGGCGGCGATGGCCTTGATCCGGGCTTTGCGCTGTGGCGTCATCCGGTTATGGTAGCGGCAATGATGTGTCCCCGTCCCACGAGTCGCCTTTTCCTCGCGCTGCTGCTCATCGCCTTTCCGCCGCCGGCTTCGACGCAGCCCGTGGCCGAACCGGACTTCGAAGCACTGACACGCCTGATCGCCGCAGCGGTGCAGAACAATGGTCCGGCTCAGGAAAGCGGCGACCGCGCCGAGCTCTATCGCTTCACGCCCGAGGGATGGGAAGCGCAGATGTTTGCCGTCTGGTCGGGCCATCGCTGGCTGCTTCTGGCCGCGCACATCTCCCATCCTGATCTCGCCCGTTACGGCCAGGGTGAGTGGGAAGACCGCTACGAGCAACTGCTCGAGACCTACAGCCCGGACTGGGTGGATCGCCTCGGACTTCCGGATCTCTTCGAGGTGCCGCCGCCGGACTACAATCCGGCCGTGCCCAATGAGATCAGGACACGGCGCTTCGTCTGGCAGGGCTACTGGTATGAGGCCCGCTGGTTCAACAGTGGCGGGGTGGACGATGCTTCGTTTTGGTCGCTGGTCAGCTACGATCTCGTGGCCGAAGAGCCGCCGCCGGCTCCGGCCGATTGAAGCGGCGAAGCCCTATCCCTCAACGGAGGCCATCACGTCGAGAACGGCTTCGCCATAGCGCTCGAGCTTGTGCTGGCCGACGCCGCTGATCTCCGCCAGGTCCTCGAGTTCCGAAGGCCGGGCCTCGACGATTGCCGCGAGCGTTGCGTCATGAAAGATGACGTAGGGCGGCACGCCCTGCTCCCCCGCCGTCGCCGTGCGCCATTCACGCAGGGCCTGCCAGATCGGTGAGTGGGTTGGGACCGAGTGCTGCACGGCCGCCCGGTCACGCGCAGGTCTGGATTTTTTTCGAGTGTTCAGGTCGGCTCGAAGCGTCAGGGTCATTTCGCCTCGCAGGAGCGCGCGGCAGTCATCACCCAGGACCAGGCCGCCGTGCCCCTCCGGATCGGGGCGAAGATAACCGAGCGCCAGCAGCTGGCGAATCACCGAATGCCAGGTGGCCTTGTCGTGATCGTGCCCGATCCCGAACACGCTTAACTCGTCGTGGCCGAAGCGCTCGATCCGGGCTGTGGATTTCCCCAGTAGCACGTCGATCAGGTGGCCTGCTCCAAAGCGCTGGCCGGTCCGGTAGACGCAGGACAGCAGCTTGCGTGCCGCTTCCGTGGCATCCCAGGTGCCAGGCGGCTTGAGGCAGTTGTCGCAGTTGCCGCAGTCGCCCGCGTGGTGCTCGTCGAAATAGGCCAGAAGGGCCGGGCGACGACAGGCCGCATGCTCGCAGTAAGCCAGCAGGGCTTCGAGACGTTCGCGCTCGAGGCGCTTCTGCGTATCGCCGGCGCTGGACTGTTCGAGGAGCTGCCGAAGCTGCACGATGTCCGCCAGGCTGTAGACCATCCAGGCGTCGGCTGGCAGGCCGTCGCGACCGGCTCGGCCGGTTTCCTGATAGTAGGCCTCCATGCTTTTCGGCAGGTCGAGATGGGCGACGAATCGCACGTCGGGTTTGTCGATGCCCATGCCGAAGGCGATCGTGGCGCAGATGATCAGACCCTCCTCGCGGATGAAGCGGTCCTGGTGATTCTGCCGCTCCCGATCCTCCAGACCCGCGTGATAGGGCAGGGCCTTGAGCCCCTGGCTGCTGAGCCAGGCCGCCGTTTCTTCGGTCTTCTTGCGTGAAAAGCAGTAGACGATGCCCGAATCATTCGGGTGTTCTGCCCTGATGAAGTCGAGAAGCTGATCACGCGGCCGATTCTTCAGCCCAATGCGGTATCGGATGTTGGGCCGATCAAAGCTGTCGATGAAGACCTCGGCGTTGTCGGGCAGGAGGCAACGCCTGATTTCGCCGCGAGTTCGTTCGTCTGCCGTGGCGGTCAGAGCGATGCGCGGAATCTCCGGAAAGCGCTCACCGAGAACGCCGAGCTTTAGGTATTCGGGGCGGAAGTCATGGCCCCACTGGGAGACGCAGTGCGCCTCGTCGATAGCAAAAAGCGAGAGGGGTGCGCGTTCCAGCAATTTCAGCGTGGACTCACGCAGCAGGCGCTCCGGCGCGATGTAGAGCAGGTCCAGTGCCCCGCTGGTCAAGTCAGCTTCGGTCTTGCGCTGCGTGTCGCTGTCGAGGCTGGAGTTCAGCACGGCCGCGCTGACGCCGTGATGGGTCAGTGCTTCCACCTGATCCCGCATCAGGGCGATCAGCGGGGAGACGACGATCGCCGTGCCGTCGCGGACCAGGGCAGGAATCTGGAAGCAAAGGGACTTTCCCCCGCCCGTGGGCATGAGCACCAGCGCATGGCGGCCTTCGATGACGCTGTCGACGATCCTCGCCTGCTGGCCGCGGAAGGTCTGATAACCGAAGACGGTCTCCAGCAGGCGCTGCGGATCTTTCACGGAATCGGACGTCTCGAAGTCAGACATGGCGCAACACGCGGTGAATTCAGCTTCAAGGATACCGTTCGTCCGGCATCCCCGAGATAGGAATTCGCCTCAGTCCATGATCGGAAAATTGCTCGTTATGCCAGATTGAGCCTTTCAGCGGCCTGATCGGAGCGCTTGACTCGATCAGAGAGCGCATCATCACCAACGGCTTTCTGTCCCGCGAATTCCGGCCAACCCTGTCCGTGCTTGCCGCATAGATCGGCGAGAAGCTTGACGTGACCGTCCGTGTCGTTCAGGCAGGGAATGTAGTCCAGACGTTCTCCGCCGGCCTCGATGAATTCCTCGCGATTTTCTTCCTTGATTTCCTCGAGCGTCTCGAGGCAATCGATGGAAAAACCGGGGCAGATCACCTGAACGTGGCGAGTGCCGTTCTTGGCCATGGTCTGCAGAGTCTTGTCGGTGTAAGGCTTGAGCCATTCTGCCCTGCCCAGACGCGACTGGAAGGTGATTTTCCAGCTGCCGTCCGGCAGCCCGAGGCGCTCAACGATCTGCCGAGCGCTGGCCTGGCATTGGCAGTAATAGGGATCACCGGCCTGGAGATTGCGCTTGGGGATGCCGTGAAAAGAAAAAACCAGCTGCTCCGCACTCCCGTGTTCATTTCGATAGCGCTTGATGCTGTTGCTGATGGCATCGAGCCACCCCGATTCGTTGCAGTAGTCGTTGATGAAGCGAAGCTCTGGTACCCACCGCAGCCGCTGAAGGGAACGAGTAACGGCATCGAAAACCGAGCCGGTCGTGGTCGCGGAGTACTGGGGATACATCGGCAGCACCAGCAGACGCTGGATGTTTTCTGCACGAAGGCGATCAATGGCCTGATCGATGGAGGGTTGGCCGTAGCTCATGGCCAGCATCACATCGACGCGTGGCATCGTCTCTTTCAGCTTCTTGTCCAGGCGATCGGCAAGTCGACGATTCTCGGTCAACAGCGGCGATCCATCCTCGGTCCAGACCGAGGCGTAGGCCTTAGCGGACTTCGGCGCCCGAAACGGCAGAATGACGCCGTTGAGAATGAACCACCAGATCGGCTTTGGAACTTCGATGACTCTCGGATCACTCAGGAATTGTCTGAGGTAGCGACGAAGCGCCGGTGCGGTAGGCTCATCCGGCGTTCCGAGATTGACCATCAGGACGGCGGCGCGCGGAGCGCGCCGATGGGCAACCACCTCACGTGTCGCGTCCCGAGTCTTGATCAAAGGCGTCTTGACTACTGCCATCAGTCGGTCCTGTCGTCGTTTTTCGTTCAGGGTCTTGGCGCGGTCGATAGTCTATCGTCCGACGCATTATCGTCGTTCTCTCTGGGCATAGTATCGATCTGAAGTGAGCGATCCGCGCAGCAGCGAGCCAGAGGTCAGGATACGCGGCAAATCAAGGGCCTGTGGGCTTTTTTGGTCGACTCTGTTATTCTCAGATTCCTTGAAATAGAGAAAGGTTGTGGCCGTGTGCTCTGCTGCTCCGACATTGGCTCGCGTCGCTTGCTTGATTCTGCTGATTCTCGGCAGCGCGGGACTGTGGGCGGAAAGCATCGGTTGGGCAGTCAATTCCCGCGGCAACGAGATCGACTCCCAGCGCGTCGACGCCCTCTGGCGTATCGACCTTGAAACGGGTGAATCCGAGTACGTCGGCTGGACGTCCTACCTTGACCTCGAGGGTCTGGCTTTCACATCCGACGGTGATCTTCTCGGTGCCGACGACGATTCCAAAACCCTGATACGCGTCAGCCAGACGTCCGGCCTCGGCATTCCCTTGGGCGGCCAGGCCAACCGCAACAACATGGACCTCGCCCTATCGACCAATCTTGATTTCGGCATGGCGGTGGATTGCGATGGACGAGCCTGGATCGTTTCCAGCGCCGAGCGGTCGCTTTACCGGGCGAATCTGGAAAGTGGCCAGTTGACACGGGTGTCCGAAGCAGGCTCCCTCGGCGCTCCTATCTCCGATATCGCATTCCTCGGCGATCAGGCCTTCGGGATCGGCGTGGGCTTGAACGCCGACCGCTCGACCGCAGCGCCCAACCTTTACGCTATTGACGTGACTGCCGGAACGGCGGACCTGATCGGCCCCCTCGGAATCCAGGCGCAGCCCTATTTCAGCGCGGGTCTGGATTTCGATGCGGGCGGGACGCTTTGGGCCGTCACCGATCGACGCGCGGTACCCGGAGGCGACTTCCCGAGCGCAGTTCTCAGGATCGACCCCATCACCGGTCTCGCTGAACAGGTGGCCGAGACTGTCGTTGGGCTTGAATCCCTTGCGATCGGGCCGGCGGCGGCCTGCGAAGTTCGCGGTGCTCCGACAACGACACCGGTCAATCTCCTCTCTCCGAGCGGCCTGATCGCGTTGATGCTGACCCTTCTTGCCGTCGGCGGGCTTCAGATCCGCTCGCGCTTCGCCTGATACACTGCGGGCTCTTGGATGACATGCGCCGCTTAGGAGCGCACCGACAATGCCAAATATTGGTCCAGTTCAACTCATTATCATTCTGCTGATCGTCCTGCTGGTGTTCGGTACCAAGCGGATCCGCACGCTGGGCAGCGACCTGGGCGGCGCGATTCGTGAATTCCGCAAGGGTGTGGGTGACAGCGACGATTCCCAGACTGCCGCCGCGTCCGACGAAGACTCCAAGCCGGCCAGCAAGAACGACTAAAACGCCGTCGTGGGAAATGTCGGCTTCACCGAGATGCTGCTGTTGGCGGTTGTGGCGCTTCTTGTGGTCGGCCCCCGACGTCTTCCTGAGCTCGCGCGCGGTCTAGGACGGGTCCATCGCATGGCATCCGGCGCCTGGCAGAATCTCCGGCGCGAGTTCCAGGCCGAAATGGATAGCGAGCACAATCGACGCATCGTGGAAGCAGCAAAACAGGCCCGCGAGGACGTCGAGAAGGTCGCCAAAGACGCCCGCGAGAGCGTGGACAGGCTTGCCAGCGATGCGCAGGATGCTGTCGACGACGTGAAAGGCCGCAGCAAGGACACCTGATCTTGACACGGACCGGGAACCAAGGTGAGCTGACGCTGATCGAGCACCTCGTCGAGCTTCGCTCTCGGATCATCAAGGCGCTGCTGGCGGTAATGCTGACGGTTATCGCTCTAGCGCCCTTCGCCCGCCAGCTCTACGCGATTTTTTCCGAACCTCTGGCCAGTCAGCTGCCGGAGGGGTCGAGCATGATCGCGATCGACGTCACCTCGCCGTTCTTCGCGCCGTTCAAGCTGGTTATGCTCCTCGGGCTCCTGCTGGCCATGCCGGTGGTGCTCTACCAGCTCTGGGCCTTTGTCGCTCCGGGACTTTATCGGCATGAGCAGCGTCTGGCCAAGCCGTTGCTCGGCGCCTCGGTCGCCCTGTTCTATGCCGGTTGCGCCTTCGCCTATTTCGTCGTCTTCCCCGTGATTTTCGCTTTCTTCACCGCGATGGCACCCGAAGGTGTTGCGGTAATGACCGATATCAACCGGTATCTGGACTTCGTGTTGACGTTGTTCATCGCTTTCGGCGTGGCCTTCCAGGTCCCGGTCGTGACCATTGTCCTGGTGGCGATCGGTGCCGTCACACCCGATGGGCTGGCTCAAGTCAGAGGTTACGTGGTGATCGGCGTGTTCACCCTCGCAATGCTGGTAACGCCGCCGGATATGTTTTCACAGACACTCCTCGCGCTGCCGGTCTGGCTGCTCTACGAGCTTGGAATCATGATGTCGCGGGTCCTGGTGACCAATCCGAGAGCGGCGGAATCGCGGTCGGCGGAGGAGGATTCCGAGCGGGAGTCCTGAAGCCTGAGGTCTTGGAATGACAACGCTAACCAGTTTGGCTGGCAGTGGTTTCAGGCAACGAGCTCGTCCCGATCCGCATCCGATGTCGGCCCCGGCGTCCAGCCCGAGATGTCGCAGAAGGCGACGTACTGAGTGCCCGTCAGCACGACCTGAACGAAAAGCGTGGCGGCAACTATCAAAAGCTGCGCAAGGAATTGACCTGCCGGGCCCAGCGCAAGGCTCAGCAAGGACACCAGCAGAACGATGACAATACCCAGAGCCAGGCTGAATCCGGCGATCGCGACCAGCAGGCCGAACATGGCGCCGAGATTCGACAGGCAGGCTCGATAGCTGAAGCGCAGGGACGGTAGCAGGGAGGTGCCGCCGAAAGCCACCAGAGGAACGGCAAAGAAAAGCCCGGCGAGAACAATGAGAAACAGCGCCAGGGCCAGGGCAATGCCTGCGCCCAGAGATGCGCCCTGGAGCGCTTGGGCGAGAGCCTCGGGGTCGTTCATGGCCGCTTCGAGCGTCGCTGGATCGATCTGACTCGTCAGCCAGCCGGCAAAGATCATGGCCGCGAAAAACGTCCCGGTCAGGCTGAGTAAACCGAGGCCGATCAGTGTCGATCGGTGCTTGGGTGAAAACCAAGCGGAAAAGAGCACGGTGGGGCGAACGGACCGACCGATAATCGATTGATCGAAGGCCATGAGCAGGCCAGCGGTCAACAGCGGAGTCAGGACGATCAGGGTCAATTGTCCGATGATCGGAATCAGGGAAGCCAGTAGCGAGACCAGCAGCCAGAGTGAAGCAACGCCGAGCAGGGGGCGCCAATGGCCCGCGAGCAATTCAGCGCCCGCCGGCAGCCAGCGCAAGCCGGCGCGGAACCCGCGCGAGTTGATTTGCGGGCCGCTCATGCCGTTTGCGGGCTGTCAACAGCCGCTTCCAGGAGTCGCCGTGCCGACCACTCGGGTGCATCACTCAGCGCCTGTTGTATCGCCTCCGGTTCATCGACGGTCTGCCAAAGGTCAAGATGCGCCTGACTCATGAATTTCTCCGCGACGCTCTGCTCGAGAAATTCCAGCAGGCGGTCGTAGTAGCCATCGGTATTGACAAGAATAATAGGCCCGAGGAATTGACCCAATCGCTTCAGAGTCATGACCTCGAAGACTTCCTCGAAGGTCCCGCAGCCGCCGGGCAGTGCGACAACGCCCTGCGAGTCCTCTAGCATGCGGGCTTTTCGCGTATGCATGTCCGGGACAACGTCCAGGCGGGTGATTCCTTGATGCCCTTTTTCTATCTCTGTGAGAAACTCCGGAATGATTCCGATGACACGGCCGTCGACGGCCATTGCGCCATCCGCCATTGCGCCCATCAAGCCCCGGCTCCCGCCGCCGTAGAAAATCGTGATTCCGGCATTGCCGAGGACGGTTCCCAATCGCGTTGCGGCGTCGATATATTTCGGGGCAACGGCCTGGCTGGAGGCGGCATAAACTGTGATGCGATCAAGGGTCATGGGCAGGCCGTTTGGAAAATAAATAACAATGCTAATCATCAATTGTAAACATCCTCGCGTGACCAGATGGCTTCGGCGCCTCGCAATATTGATCGTCGCCGTAGTGACCACGGGCTGCGGGGAGCAACCGGACAGTCAGACCCGTCTTGCTCCGGGACAGGGGGAATATCTGCGCTGGTGCGCTTCCTGCCACGGCAACCAGGGAGAAGGAAAAGCGCCGGCCTTTCCACCTCTGGCCGGCTCCGAGTGGCTCGAGCTATCTGATCGTGGGCTGGCCATGATCATCCTGTATGGACTGCGCGGCGAGATCCAGGTGGCCGGAAGGACCTACCGTGGCTACATGCCTCCCATGAGCCATCTGTCCAACGAAGACGTCGCGGCGATACTGGCCTACATCACGCGTCGCTGGGCGAGTCGGGAAAGCCAGTTGACCGTCGCCGACCTCGCCGCGCTGCGCGAGGCCGAAGACACCCGCCCCCTGAACGCTCGGGCGGGTCTGGAAAAACGGCTGCAAGCAGCGCCATGAACGCGATAGCGCCAAGGAGCTCGCCGCCCAGCGCTCTGATCCTTCTCGTGGTTACCGTGGTGGCATTTTTTGTCCAGGTAAGCGGACTTCTCAACCCGACGGCGCTGGCCCTGTGGCCGGTTGGCCTGGGATTCTGGCCCTGGCAGCTGGTCACTTACGGCTTTCTCCACGGTAGCCTGATGCACCTGTTCTTGAACATGTTTGCGCTCTACATGTTCGGACCGCTGATCGAGCGTGCGTGGGGGACGCGGCGCTTCCTTGTCTATTATTTCGTCTGCCTGGTCGGTGCGGGTCTCGTCCAGCTTACCGTCACCTACCTGACGGGGGCTCCGCGCCCGACAATCGGTGCATCCGGAGCCGTGTTCGGGCTTCTTCTGGCGTTCGGAATGATGTACCCGAATGAGCGCATTCTCCTGATCTTCCCGCCGATTCCGCTGAAGGCCAAATGGTTTGTTCTCGCCTACGGCGCCCTGACGCTGTTTTTCGGGATGACGGGAACCATGGCGGGTGTTGCCCATTTCGCTCATCTCGGCGGTATGATTTTCGGCTTGGGATTGATTCTTTTTTGGGGACGCAGTGATTTTTACCGACGAGGTCGATGAGCTGTCGCCAGGGGCCCTAGATTTGCCGTTTACGCCTGCCACCGCCCGGATCGTGAACGCGCTCTTTCTCTGCTGCCTTGGACTGCTCAGCGCCTCGGCTCTGGCACTCGATCCGAATCGTCTCCCAACGCAGTACATCCACGATCACTACACCCGCGCAGACGGCTTGCCGGCCGGCGCGGTCTGGAGCGTCACTCAGGACGCTGACGGATACCTCTGGCTGGGAAGTCAAAACGGCCTCGCCCGCTTTGATGGCGTGCGTTTTGCGGTATTCGATGCTTCGAACACCCGCGATATGCGCAGCCAGGACATCCGCGACATCGTCATCGATCGGGACGAGAAGATGTGGCTGGCGAGCTATGGCGGTGGGATCTATCGCTTCGACCCCGGGCGTGGCCTTCTGAAAGCGTTCACCACAGATGATGGGCTGCCGAACAATGTTGTTTACGACCTGCTCCTCGATCGCGGGGGGTCTCTTTGGGCGGCGACGGCCGGTGGCCTGGCTCGGATGGACCGCGACGGCCGGATCGAGGCCTGGACCACTGCCGAGGGCCTGTCGAACAATCGGATATTTTCCCTGTATCAGGACGATCAGGATCGCCTGTGGGTCGCGACCTTTGGCGGCGGAGCCCATATTTTTGACGGCCAGAATTTCACCCATTACGACACCGCGGACGGCTTGAATTCGAATCAGGTCCACTCGGTCTATCAGGACCGCCGGGGCCGCATTTTGATCGGCAGTTACGAGGGCGGATTCCAGCAGTATGTTGCCGGCCGATTTGTCGATATCGAGTTGCCTGAAGGCCTGCCCGGACTGGCGATCCAGTCGATCATGGAGGACGGCGACAACAATCTCTGGCTGGGTGCTTATGGCAACGGGCTGATCCGCTATCGTGATGGCGAAGTGGCCCATCTGAACTTCGACGCGCTCGAGCGTACGGTCGTCTCCGACATGATCGAGGATGCCGAAGGCAGTCTCTGGCTAGCGACTCGAGACGGCCTGCAGCGCCTGCGCGACGGGAAAGTCACCGTCTACGGCCGACCCGAGGGACTGGCCGATACCACCTTCGTGGTCACCGGCAGCGCCGACGAACAGGGTCTGTGGATCGGCGCTGAGGGTGCCGGTCTGTTCCGACTTCGCGGCTCCGACGTTCGCCGTTTCACTCGCGCCGAGAGCGGCCTGGCGAGCGACAGTATTTCTGCGCTGGCGGCGGCGCCGAACGGCGACCTCTGGGCTGCGAGTTTTGGTCAGGGTATCAATCGCCTCAGGAACGGTCGCGTCCAGCGCTTCGGTGCGGACCAGGGATTGCCTAGCGACCATGTTTTTGCCTTCGAGTTCGATCAAAGGGGCCGGCTCTGGGCAGCCACCTCGGCGGGCATCAGTCGTCTGGACGGCGATCGATTCACCAATTTCGGGCCAGAAGCGGGGCTGCCTCCGTCAGCGATTCGCCAGCTGTTCCATGACGCCCAGGGTCGGCTTTGGATGGGCACGAACGGCGACGGCGTGGCGCTGATGGATTCAGGTCGGATCAGTCTCCCCGACTTCAATGCTGACCTGCCGGGCTCCATCGTCCATGCCTTTCATGCGGATCAAGCCGGGCGCCTCTGGATCGGCTTCCGCGACGGCGGTCTCGCGCTGCTGCAGGAAGGCAGGCCGGTTTTCAGTTTCGGTATCGATCAGGGCCTTCGATTCCGCACCATCAATTCCATTCTCGAGGACCGCAACGGCGGACTCTGGCTGGCGACGAGCTCCGGCCTGCTCAGAACTTCTATCGATGAGCTGATTGATGTCGTCGAAGGAGAGCGCGATCAGATCGAGCCCATGCTTTTCACCGAAGCCGACGGACTACGCTCCGTGCAGTTCGTTGGCGGTTTCCAGCCTGCTTCCTGGCGCGACGCCAACGGCCGGCTCTGGTTTGCCTCATCCGGTGGCCTGGTCCGAGTCGATCCAGACCGGCTTGCCCTCAACGATCGGCCGCCGCCTGTCCGCATCGAGCGCCTGCGCGCTGACGCAACGATCTACCGGCCGGATCAGGCCATCGAGCTTGCACCGGATGTTGTCAATATCGAGATCGATTACGCCGGATTGAGCCTGATCTCGCCCGATCAGGTCATCTTTCGCTACCGCCTGCTCGGATACGACCAGGATTGGCAGGAGGTCGGCGGCCGGCGAACGGCCTACTACACCGGCCTACCCAAAGGGGAGTACGTGTTTCAGGTTCTGGCGCGCAACAATGACGGCATCTGGAGCCCGCAGCCGGGGCAGCTGGCCTTCATTCAGCGGGCTCGTTTCTACGAACAGATCTGGTTCACGGCGCTATGCGCGCTGCTTGCACTCCTTGCCCTGGTCGCCACGGCTCGGCTTTGGATCACCCAGTCGCGGCTGCGTGAGGCGCGCCTCGCTGACCAGGTCCGAGAGCGCACGCTGCTGCTGGAGCAGGCGCTGCAGAAAGTCGAGCGCACGTCCCGGATCGATGGCCTCACGGGTGTGGCTAATCGTGGCTATTTTGAAGAGCGGCTCCAGCGAGCCTGGTCCGCCGCCCAAAGCGAGCGTCATCCGCTCGGCCTGATCATGATCGATATCGACCGCTTCAAGCAGCTCAATGACTCGTATGGGCATCAGGTGGGGGACGAGGCTCTGCGCCAGGTCGCCTACGCCCTGACCGAGTCGGTGCATCGCTCCGAAGATCTGGTAGCGCGCTACGGCGGTGAGGAGTTCGTTGTGCTGCTGCCGGGTAGCGATCTTGAGGCGGCCACGGAGCTGGCAGAAACGATGCGTCGGGCGATTGCCGACTTGTCCGACGGCGACGATGCCTCAGCCGCGCTTCCTGCCTTGACGATCTCAGCCGGGGTTGCGGCGCTGCGTCCCGAGACGGGCGAAAGCGCAGGGGATCTGATCGGTGCGGCGGACGATGCGCTCTACCGCGCCAAGCGCCACGGCCGCGATCGGATAGAGCGGGCCGCGCTCTGATCGACCCCTTTCCTGGCTTCAATCTGCAGCCGCCGTCTGCCCGTGCTCCCAGAGCAGGATTGCTCGTTTGCGCCAGGCGCCGCCGGAGTAGTTGCCAAACGCCCCACTTTGACGAAGGACTCGATGGCAGGGGATGAGGAGAGGCAATGGATTGGCGCCGACGGCGCTGCCAACGGCCCGGGCGGCGCGGGGCATCCCCAGGGTCCTTGCCAGTTCCCCATAGCTGGTCATTCTCCCGGGCGGAATCCGGAGCAGTGCGTCCCAGACGCGAAGCTGGAAATTGGTGCCATGAATGTCCAGCGGTGGCCGCGGCCCGGGCGACCTGAGAGCGGCAAGAATCTGCCCAAGGACGGTGGCGGCCCGGCTGTCGTCAGGGCGTAGCTCGGCCTGCGGCCATCGAGCGGCCAGGGCACGCGCGCCCTCGGCCTGCGTGTTGGCGACCAGAAATTCAAAGGCGCACAGGCCGCGCTCGGTCAGTCCGAGAAGGCAGGGGCCGAAGGGGCTGGAAATGATGCCGAAATCGATCTGCATTCCCTGCCCCGAGCGCTGAATCTGTCCCGGCGTGGCCGCGTCGACCTTGACCATCAGGTCATGCAGTCGGCTCGGCCCGGACAGGCCACTGTCGAGCGCGGCCTCGAGCACGCTGGCTGATGCCATCAGTCGACGACGAGCGCTGTTCGCGGTCAGGAACTCGATCATCGCCTTGGGTGTGATGCCGGCGAAGCGCTTGAACAGGCGATGGAAATGCGAAACGGACAGGCCGGCAACGGCCGCCAGAGTCTCGACATTCGGCTGGTCGCGCCAGTTCGCGTCGATCCAGATCAGCACGCGCTCGATGCGCTGGTAATCAAGGTCTTTTTGCTCATTCGAGAATGCCATCGGCGAAGCTTAGGCCGCTCCGATCGCTGCCACAACCCGGATCCTGCTTTCACGCTTGACCGCTAGCCTTTCCGCCATGCCAGCGACGCCGCAACGACTTACCTTCCTCGCGCTCATCCTGCTCTCCGGGGCGCTGGAGGCTGAATGGGAACGGGCCATCGATCAGGCTCGAGCAACCGAACGCCTCCACAGCCTGCTCGTGCTGCAGAGCGGTGTCGCACGTCTCGAGCACGTGCAGGGCGGAAGCGGGCTGGATCAGCCGGCCAATATCAAGTCGGTGTCGAAAACCGTGCTCGCGCTGCTGGTCGGCCTGGCTGTCGACCGTGGTCTGATAGCGGGGCCGGAGCAGAGGCTGATCGATCTTCTCGGCGATCGCTTTCCTGAAGAAGCAACGCCGGGCTCCGAGCGTATTACTGTCGGTCAGGCCCTGTCTTTGAGAACCGGGCTTCGCAGCACCTCGGGCCGCTTCTATGGTGCCTGGGTTCAGAGTGATGACTGGGTTCGCCATGCGCTGACCCGGCCGATGGTCGCCCGACCAGGCGGTCGCATGATCTATTCGACCGGCCCCAGTCATCTCCTGTCGGCAGCCTTGACGGAGGCTGGCGATCTGCCGAGCCAGACGCTGGCGCGCCGCTGGCTTTCCGAGCTGGGAGTCGACCTGGGCTATTGGCCGGAAGACCCGCAGGGCATCGGCTTTGGCGGGAACGACATGCACATCAGCCCGCGGGACCTGGCACGGATCGGCGAGCTGTATCGGAAAGGGGGGGAGCTCGACGGAGAGCGGCGCTTGTCCAAGAGCTGGGTCGAGGCATCCTGGACGGCCTATGGCACCTCGCCGTGGTCGGGCGACGACTACGGCTTCGGCTGGTTCATCACCGATATCGATGGCCAGACGACCTACTACGGTCGAGGTTACGGAGGCCAGGCGCTGTTCGTGGTGCCAGCTTTCGAACTGACCGTTGTCATGACCTCCGACCCGACACCGCCCTCACCGGGCGGTCGCCACTTCAGGCGCCTGCGCGAGATCGTTCAGACGATCATTTCGATCAGTGACCGACCGCGCGGCGAGCTCGGCTCAAGGCCAAGTCCGCAGGTCGATGAATCGGCAGCGGCTATCGAAATGACTCAGAGCTGGGTCACTCGACCCATTCCCGGGGTCTTAGGTAGTCTCCGAGCGCATCCTCAGGGCTGCCCGCGTCGGGCTGCCAGTCATAGCGCCAGTGGGCCACAGGCGGAAGCGACATGAGAATCGATTCGGTACGCCCGCCGGACTGAAGGCCGAAGAGAGTGCCGCGGTCGAAAACCAGATTGAACTCGACGTAGCGCCCCCGTCGATAGCGCTGAAATTCGATTTCCCGCTCGCCGTAGTCATGGTTCTTGCGGCGATCGACGATCGGCGGGTAGGCGCCGAGATAGCCGTCACCGACGGCGCGCAGGTAGCTGAAAGAGGTATCGAAGCCCCATTCGTTGAGGTCATCGAAAAACAGACCGCCGATGCCGCGGGTTTCATTGCGGTGCTTGAGATAGAAATACTCGTCGCACCAGCGTTTGTGGTCTTGGTAGACCGTTTCACCGAAGGGGGCGCAGAGATCGGCCGCGCGCTGATGCCACTCCCGGCAGTCCTCATCGAAGGGATAGACCGGCGTCAGATCGAAGCCGCCACCGAACCACCAGACGTCGGGTTCGCCCGCCTTCTGGGCGACGAAATAGCGAACGTTGGCGTGGCTGGTTGGGCAGTAAGGATTTCGCGCGTGCATCACGACCGACACGCCGAGCGCCTGAAAGCTTCGGCCTGCCAATTCTGGACGCCGGGCGCTGGCTGCCGCGGGCAGGGAGGCTCCGTGGACGTGGGAGAAGTTGACCCCGCCCTTTTCGAAGACCGCGCCGTCCTCGAGTACGCGCGTGCGACCGCCGCCGCCTTCCGGCCGATCCCAAGCATCCTGGCGGAATCGAGCCTGGCCGTCGCAAGCCTCAAAGGCGCTGCAGAGGCGGTCTTGGAGGTCAATCAGGTAGGAATGAACGGACGCCAGTCTAGGGTTGCTTTCGGTCATGGATATTCAGCAGCTGGAAATCAACGACGTGGATCTGGGAGACGCTGCCCTCAGGGGCGTCTCCTTGAGGGTCTTATGTTCGGCTCGTTTTCTTTTTTCCGGACTTTTTCTTCGAGGTCTTCTTTTTCGATGCTTTCTTTTTGCCCGTTTTTTTCTTCGAGGATTTTTTCTTCGACGTTTTCTTCTTCGACGTTTTCTTTTGCGACGTCTTTTTCGAAGACTTCTTCTTGCCGGCTTTCTTTCCGCCGCTCTTTTTCTTGCCGAATCGACCTCGTCGTCCCTTCGGGGGCGCTTCATCGAGCATTTTCTTACACTGCTCGAGGTCGAGTGACTCGGGCTCGACGTCCTTGGGCACGCTTGCATTACGCTTGCCGTCGGTGACGAACGGCCCGTAGCGGCCCTTGAGGATCTCGATGCCTTCGGCCTCGAAAGTCTTGATGATTCGATCCTTGAGCATTTGCTTATGCTCGGCCACGAGCACAAGTGCCTGCTCAAGCGTGACGTCGAGCGGATCGACGTCCTTCAAAGAAACGAAATTGCGAGCGCCGTAGCGAACGTAGGGGCCGAAGCGGCCGATGTTGGCCTGCACCGGTTCGCCTTCTGGCGTTTCGCCCAGATTTCGCGGCAGCTTGAACAGCTCGAGCGCTTCGTCGAGGTTGATGGTCTCCATTTTCTGGCCCGGACGCAGACCCGCAAAGGCCGGCTTTTCCTCATCCTCGGCCTGGCCGATCTGGGCGAAGGGTCCATAGCGCCCGAGGCGGACGATAACCGGTTTGCCGGTCTTCGGGTCGGTCCCCAGCTCGCGCGCCTGCTGGGCTTCCTGACGGGAAACGGACTCTTCTTTTTCCTGCACCCGGTCGATGAAGGGCTGCCAGAACTCTCGCAGGAGAGGGACCCAGTCCTGCTCACCGCGCGAAATCGCATCCAGCTCGTCCTCGAGCCTGGCGGTGAAATCGTAGTCAACGTACTGATCGAAATGCTTCATCAGGAACGAGGCGACGACGCGCCCGGTTGCTGTGGGCGTGAAGCGGCGATTCTCCAGATCGACGTACTCGCGGTCTTTCAGGGTCTGGATGATCGAGGCATAGGTCGAGGGTCTGCCGATACCGTGTTCTTCCAGTGCCTTGACCAAGCTAGCTTCCGAATAGCGCGGCGGTGGCTCGGTGAAATGCTGCTCGCCGCGGACCTTCTGGAGGACAACGGCATCGCCCTCGTTGAGCTCGGGCAAGCGATTGTCCTTCTCGGTCTGCGCATCCTGGTAGACCTTGAGGAAGCCCGGCTCGATCAGCGTCGAGCCCGACGCACGAAACGTGGCCTGGCCGACGTCGAATTCCGCGCTGACCGTATCGTAGACCGCGGGGATCATCTGGCTGGCTACGGCCCGATTCCAGATCAGCTGATAAAGCCGATACTGGTCCTCGGACAGATGGTTCTTCAGCTTGATCGGCGTCAGCTTGGCCGAAGTCGGTCGAATCGACTCGTGCGCTTCCTGCGCATTCTTCGATTTCGACTGGTAGAAATTCGGTTTTTCAGGCAGGACCTCCTCGCCGTATTCGCTGGCGATCACGGAGCGAATCTGGCTCAACGCGTCCGCCGACAGGGCCACCGAGTCGGTTCGCATGTAGGTGATCAGTCCCTGATTACCGCCACCGATATCGATGCCCTCATAGAGCTGTTGTGCGATTCGCATCGTGCGCTGGGTGGTGAAGCGCAGTCGCCGCGCCGCCTCCTGCTGCAGCGTCGAGGTAATGAAAGGCGCTTGAGCGCGCCTGCGCCGCTGCCGCTTGGTGATCCGGGCGACTTCGAACTGCCCTTCGGCGGCGGCCTCGATCGCCTTGCGAATGTCGCTGGCCTGGCTCTCGTTGACGATATCGAATTGCTCGACCTTCTTGCCGTCCATCTTGACCAGGTTGGCGGAAAAAGGCTGATCGTCGGGCTCGCCCAGGTCGGCTTCGATGGTCCAGTATTCGCGCGGCTCGAATTTTTCGATTTCCTGTTCCCGCACGACAATCATGCACAGAGCCGGCGACTGGACCCGGCCGGCAGACAAGCCCCGACGCACTTTCTTCCATAACAGCGGCGAGAGATTGAAGCCGACCAGGTAGTCGAGGGCTCTTCTCGCCTGCTGCGCATCGACCAGAGCTCCGGCAAGATTGCGCGGCTCGCTCATCGCCTTGGTGATCGCACTTTCGGTGATTTCGGAAAAGACCACGCGCTGGACGGGCACCTTTTCCTTGATGCCCTTTTCTTTCAGAATCTCTGCAATGTGCCAGGAGATCGCCTCGCCTTCGCGGTCAAGGTCCGTGGCCAGAAAGATTGCGTCGGATTTCCTGGCCGCAGCCACGATCTTGTCAACATGCTTCTTATTGCGGTCGATGATGTCATAGCGCATGGCGAAGTCATGCTCGGTATCGACCGCCCCCTCCTTTGGAATCAGGTCACGGACATGCCCATAGGAGGCGAGGACCTCGAAGTCCTTGCCAAGATATTTGTTGATTGTGGTCGCTTTGGCCGGCGACTCGACGATGAGTAAATTCTTGGCCATGGTCTGTATCTTTCCGGCGTCTCCCTCCGGCGGTATGGGGACAGCGATGTCGAGCGCAAGCTCGGAGCGTTGTGGCGTCTCAGTGCCTGAGTTCGCCTTCGTCGTCGAACATCAGATCCTCCATCCAGGCGTAGTTGGCTTCCTGGCCGGGCTGATTGAAAAGTACCATCAATACCACCCATTTAACGTCTTCGATGTCGATATCTGCGCTGTCGAGCGCGGACAGTCGATCCAGCACTTGCTCGCGGCGCGCCGCATCGAGGACGCCGGCGTTTTCGAGGTAGAGAATGAATCCTCGGGCATCGACATCCAGTCGCCGCGTTTCTTCTGCACTGAAAACGCGGACGGGGTTATCGCTGTGATGACCCAGATCGGGCAGCTTGCGCTGCTCCGCCAGGCCATCGAGCCAGGCGAAGGCGCGATCGATTTCGGCGCTGGAAAAGCCGGCCTCTTCGAGGCTGTCGGTCAGTGATTCGCGGTCCGGCGTGCTTTCCGGTTCCTCGTAAATATAGTTCTCAAACAGGTACATCAACAGATCAAGCACGTTTTCTTTCATTCACTCCTCGTCCTTCTCAAGCGAGCCTTTCGAAGTCCGGCTGTAGCGCGCTCCGGGGTGCGCGGCAACGTGACCGTCCAGCTCCAACATCAGCAGCATGGAGGATACGGCAGCAGCCGTCAACTCCGAGCGCTGGATAATGACATCGATCGGCGTGGGGTCGAAACCGACGGTTTCGAGCAGCTGCATATGTTCCGAGTCGAGAGTGAAATGGGTGCCGCCGTCGGGTTTGTCAAGCTGAGCCTGGGAGTCGGGAGCATCTGTCGCCATGAGGGCCTGCAGGCGCTGCGCGAGATCGCCGGCCAGCGGCGCGAGCTCGTCAATGACTTCATCGGCGGTTTCGACGAGGCGTGCGCCGTCGCGAATGAGGCGGTGGCAGCCACGCGCCTGTGGGTTGTGCAGGGAGCCGGGCAGGGCAAAGACCTCCCGTCCTTGTTCGCTCGCCAGCCTTGCAGTGATCAGCGAGCCGCTGCGCAGGCCGGCCTCGACCACGAGCGTGCCCAGGCTCATGCCGCTGATGATGCGGTTGCGAGCCGGGAAGTTTCCCGGGAGCGGTGGCGTGCCCGGTGGGAAGGGAGTCAGCATGGCGCCATGCTCGATGATCTGGTGCGCCAGCGCCTTGTTGCGTGCCGGATAGATCTGATCCGGTCCGGTGCCGGTGACCGCCAGCGTCTGGCCGCCGGCGGCCAGGCAACCCGAATGTGCGGCCGAATCGACCCCGGCCGCCAGCCCGCTGGTGATGGCAAAGCCTGCTCGAGCGATCGTGGCAGCAAAATCACGGGCATGGTCGAGTCCACCGGGCGTGGCGTTCCGGCTGCCGACGATGGCGAGCTGCGGGTGAAGGAGAAGCTCCGGTCGACCGGCGAGAAAAAGACCCAGGGGCGCGTCGTCGATCTGCCTGAGGAGGGGAGGATAGACCTCGTCGTCCAGGGTGATCAGAAAGTGATCGGGCGCGTCGAGCCAGGCGAGCGCTCGATCCAAACGCTCCGCATCGGGGCGATGGAGCGCATCAATTTGCGGACGCGTCAGCCCGGCGCCGCGAAGTTGGTCGTTTGAGAGCGTGGGCCAGTCAGACAGGGCCGGCAGGATTTCGATCAGGCCCGAGAGCCGCTGTGGTCCGAGGCCCGGTGCCAGAATCAGCGCCAGCCAGGCGCGCGTGCGATCCGGTTGCGACACCAGGCCCGGACTACTCGCGAGCCGATGATTCAGCTCGTCGAGATCAGAGCCTGTCGTCCGGATGGGCCAGACGATCGCCGGCAACCACCTCCCGCGCTCCGTCGAGCACGATGGCGTAGCTAACGCGATCGAAAGGCCGGAAAACCATGAGTCGGCCGGCGTATTCGTCCGGCAGAGTCACGAAGCGGCGGTCCGACTCACGGAAGGCGGCGCGGCTCATGACCGGATATCTCTGTTCGTCGCGAATGCGTTCACCCGGGTGGAAGACCGAAAAAAGATGACCCGCCTCGATACCGTCGCGGGCGCCGAGAGAAATAGCGACGATCTGGTAATGGCCGACACCGTAACCGACCTCGCTGACGGTCAGGACCCGGCCGTGCTCGGGGACCTCATCCATCGCGCGGGGCTGGAAGGAGGCGTCGTAGACGTGGTAATCGACCGGCAGAATCAGGTTGCCTTCTTTGACTTCGCGGCGACCAGAAATGATTTCGACGATCGCCGGGTCGCCTGCCTGAATCACTCGGCCGCGGGCCGCTTCCCACAGCTCGTAACCGATGATCGGGAAATTGAACCGCTCGAATTGGCCGAAGGTCTTCCGCCACAGCGTGCTGGAAGGCCGCTCGTAGCTGGGAACCATCCGATGGCCCAGGCGCAGGGTGTTGCTGCGAAGCGTCTGATGGTCGTCGGAGCGGGTGCGATCCTCGAACTGGTAGGTCAGGTGCGCGATAGCCACTTCCTGACCGGCCCGCGCCTCTTCGAGGCCGCGGACATAGGTCACGTCACCCGGGCCGGCGTAGCTACGCTGGTCATAATTCGCGATGACGTAGGGCAGCGCTTCGAGTTCTTCGGGGGTGACTACTCGCGGATGCTGCAGGAAAGGCGCGATGGCGTCGTAGGGAATCGTCGTGATCGGGCCGGCGTCGTCTTCGCGGCGTATTCTGGGGCTGAGGCGGCGGATCGAGTCATCGCGAGTGCTGACCAGCCGAGGCTCGCCACCAATAAATTCGAGAGAAATGACGTCGCCGGGATAGATCAGGTGAGGATCGGGGATCTGTTCGTTCGCCTGCCAGATTGCCGGCCATTGCCAGGGGCGAGCCAGAAAGCGATTGGCGATGTCCCACAGCGTATCGCCGTCCTGAACCACGTATTCTCTCGGATGGTCTTCTCGCAGCTCGATATCCTGAGCCTGTACACTTCCAAGAGCCAAGGCAAAAATAGCCGCAGCAATCAATAGTCGTTTCACGGAGCAATCCCTCCAACGGTGCCGATCAGGCGTCTGATTAATGAGGCTATCATAAACATTATCATTGGAAAACGCACTCTTAAGCGATTTTTTTCATCTTATGTCAAGACTCACAATCCTCGAATTCCCCGATCCTCGCCTGCGTCGCGTCGCCAAACCGGTCGATGAAGTGACCGATACGGAGCGTCAGCTAGCCGCCGACATGCTCGAAACCATGTATGACTCGCGCGGAATTGGCCTGGCCGCCACGCAAGTCAATAAAGGAGTGCGGGTGGTCGTCATGGACCTGAGCGATGATCGCAGCGAAGCACGGGTTTTCATCAATCCGGAAATCGTCGAGCGCGAAGGCAGTCAGAAGTGCGAAGAGGGCTGCCTGTCCGTGCCTGGCGTCTATGCCGAAGTCAAGCGCGCCGAGCGTGTCAAGGTGAGAGCCCTTGACGGTGAAGGCCAGCCCTTCGAGCTGGAGGCCGACGGCTTGCTTGCCGTCTGCATCCAACACGAGATCGATCATCTCGATGGCAAGGTCTTCGTGGACTACCTCTCGTCATTGAAGCGGCGAATGGTTGAAAAGCGCCTGAAGAAGCAGCAGCGCCAGGAGCAGTCGCAGCCGGCCAACGCCCGCGCGTGACGGCCCTTCGAACGATTTTCGCCGGCACGCCGCAGTTCGCCGTGCCGGCGCTCGAAGCCCTGATCGATTCGCCCTGTCCACCGCTAGCGGTTCTCTGCCAGCCCGATCGCCCCGCCGGCCGAGGACAGAAACTGCAGATCGGGCCCGTCAAGGCCTGCGCCATCGATGCTGGCATCCAGGTGTTGCAGCCCGCCTCTCTTAAAGCGAGCACCGACCGCGCGACGCTGGCCGCCCTGAGCCCCGACCTGATCGTGACGGCAGCCTACGGGCTGCTCCTTCCGCGTGCGGTCCTCGACCTGCCGCGCGAGGGCTGCTGGAATCTACACGCCTCCCTGCTGCCCCGCTGGCGCGGGGCGAGTCCGATCAACCAGGCTATCCTGGCCGGGGACCGCCGCACGGGCATGACGCTCATGCAAATGGATCCCGGCCTCGATACGGGACCGATTCTGCTGTCCGAAGCCACCGCGATCGGCCCGGACGAGAACGCCGGGGAGCTGCACGATCGCCTGTCTCGGATGGCTGCCGGACTGCTGCGCGACGGTCTGGAGGCCCTTTTGACTGATCAGCTGCCGCTCCCGCAGCCTCAGGACGACGGGCAGGCCACCCACGCACCGCTCATTCAGCGAGAGGATGCGCGCCTGGACTGGCGCGCGCCCGCGGAAGGTCTGGCCCGCCAGGTCAGAGCCTACAACCCCTGGCCCGTGGCCTTCGCCGCCGTCAACGGCATCGAGCTCCGCGTATTCCGAGCCCTCGCGCTGGACCATCTCCACGGCGAGCCCGGCACGCTGTTACGCGGTCACGGCGAAGAGGCGGTGGTCGTCGCCTGTGGCGAGGGCGCCCTGGCGCTGTGCGAAGTGCAGGCGGCGGGGAGAAAGCGCGTGTCGGCACGCGACTGGCTCAACGGCCATCCGGACTGGGCATGAGCCCTGAAGTCAGCGCCGGGCGACCGCTTGGAGGGCGTGCGGCCGCTGCGCGCTGCCTCAGGCAAGTTCTCGACCACGGTCAATCGCTGGATCAGGCAATGGCCCAAGCGCTCGAAGGCGTCGAGGACGGTCCCGACCGGGCCCTGGCGCGGCGCCTGGCTCATACGGTCCTGCGCGACTGGCCCGCCGTCCAAGGGCTGAGCGCCCGCTTGATCAAGCGGGCGCCGGCACGCCGTGACCGCCTCGTCCTGTTCGTGGTCGCCGTAGCACTGGCCGAGCTCAGGGAGGAGCGGGAGCCGGCCCACGCGGTGGTTCATTCTGCCGTCGAGGTAACCCGAGCCCTCGGTCTGGCCCGCCTGTCGGGTCTGGTCAACGCCGTCCTTCGGCGCTACCAGCGCGAAGGCGACGAGCTCGATGATCAATTAGGCGACTCGGAAGTCATTCGAAGCGGGCACCCAGGGTGGCTGATCAAGGCCCTCCGCCAGGATTGGCCCGAGCACGCGGACGCGATCCTTCAGAACAACAATCGACCGCCGCCCCTATGGCTGCGCGTCAATCGTCGCTACTGGACGCGGGACGAGGCCCTCGAGGCGCTCACTGGCGCTGGCTTCGATGCCGAGCGGCCGGCCGCGGGCCTCCCCGACGCGCTTCGGTTGGCGCAGCGCGCTCGGATCAGCGAGCTGCCGGGATTCGCCGAAGGGGGGCTCTCCGTTCAGGACGGTGCGGCTCAGCTGACGGCCGAGTATCTGGCGCTCGAAGACGGTCAGCGAGTGCTCGATGCGTGCAGCGCGCCCGGGGGCAAAGCCGCCCACGCCCTGGAGCGCGTCGACGCCGATCTAGTGGCGCTGGATGTCGACGCCGAGCGCCTCGCGCGCGTCGGCGAGACGCTCGAGCGATTGAAGCTGTCGGCGCAGCTCGTCGAGGCCGATGCAACGGATCCCGCGAGCTGGTGGGACGGCAAGCCGTTTGACCGAATCCTAGTTGATGCGCCCTGTTCGGCCACGGGCGTCATTCGCCGCCATCCCGATATCCGCTGGCTGCGCAAGGCCAGCGATATCGACCGTCTCGTCGTCACGCAGCGACAACTGCTCGACGCCCTGTGGCCGTTGCTTGCACCCGGCGGTATCCTTGTCTATTCGACCTGCTCGGTCCTGGCCGCGGAGAATCGCCGTCAGGCCAGCGCTTTCACCGAGTCAACGACACACTGTGAAGCCATCGACCCTCCCGATCTGCTCGGACGCGGCCAAAGCCTGGGGCGCCAGATCCTGCCGGGCGATGACGATCTGGATGGCTTTTATCACCTTGCTCTGCGTCGGCTGCCAGGCGGAACCTGAGTCCCACGGCGGCCATGCTCTCGATCTCATCGACCCCCAGCCGATCTGGCTGGACGACGAGCTGCATTTCAGCACGTCCTTGATCTGGCGTCCCGACGAGGCCGTCGTCGAAGCGCTCCATCACGGCGTCGTCATCCCGCTGGAGCTGTCGGTGCGGATCAGCCGCCATCATGGCGTGGTCGCCAGCGAGGATCGAAGGCACGATCATCGCTTCGAGATTCGCTATCTCCCCCTGCTGCAGGACTACGAGCTGTGGGACGTTCGGGCCGATCAGCGAGCACGCTATCCGCGACTCTCGATCCTGAACCGTGCGCTGGCCCAGCGTCGCCGCTTCAGCGCCGGTCTGACTCAGAGCGAAGTCGAGGAGCGGCGCTGGCAGGTCCAGCTGCGCGCCCATCTCGATCTGAGCCGCCTGCCTTCTCCGATGCGACTCCCGGTCTGGTTCGATCCGAGCTGGCGCTCCGAAGCGCCCTGGCGAAGCTTCGTCTTTCCCGCTGAGGGCGCGGAATGAGTCGGCCACGCGGCTGGCGCCGTCTCCTTCGCGCCCTGCCTCTGCTGTCGGTTCTTGCGGTGCTGCTCAGCGCCCTGTATCTGGTCTCCAGCGTCGAGCAGGAGTCGACCCAGCTCGGGCGCATGGCGCTGTGGGTTTTCATCCTGACTGCACTGGCGCTGGCTGGGCTGGTCATTGTCATCCTGGGTCGCCTGATCCGGCTTCTTCAGCGTCTGCGGCGCGGGGAGCCCGGCGCCCGGCTTACGGCTCGCCTGGTGGCCGTGTTCATCGGCCTGGCGCTGCCACCGGTGGTCATCCTCTATCTGTTCTCCCTCGAATTCCTCGATGAAACGGTCGAGGGCTGGCTGGATGTGCAGGTGGAATCGGCGCTGTCCGATTCCATCGAGCTGGGCCAGCTGTTTATCGATCTGCGCACGCGCGAGGTCAGTGATCAGCTGAGCGCCTTGGCGCGCCGCATCGAGCCGGAAGACGAAGCCGATACCTTCGACCGCTTTCTCTCCGAGGTCAGCGCGGCGGGCCCGATCGAGCTGAGCGTGCTGGATGCGTCCGGGCGCTCGACGGTGTTCGTGCACATCGATCCGAGCCAGCTGATCGCCGATCGCCCGAGCAGCTTCGCCCTGGGTCAGGCCCTGGAGGAGGGCCAGTTCGCGGCGGCAGAACGTCGCGATGACCGCTTCTCGGTCCGCGCGATCGTCCGCCTCGAGGGGCGTGGCTTTGGCGCGTCGCGCTACCTGCTCCAGGGCATCTATCCGCTGCCGGAGGAGTTCAGCGGTCTGGCCGACGGCATCGAGGCGTCCTATTACCGCTACCTGAACGTGTCCTTTCTCCGCGAGCGCCTGCAGCAGAGCCTGGTGCTGATCCTGACCCTGGTGCTGCTTCTGACGGCGCTGCTGGCCATGCTTATCGCCTTCAATGCCGCGCGCCGCCTGTCCCAGCCGATTCGCGACCTGGCCGAGGCCACCACTGAAGTTGCGGCGGGACGCTTTCCGGATCAGCTGACCGTTGGCAGTCGCGATGAGCTCGGGTTTCTGGTCGGGTCTTTCAACGAAATGACCCGTGAACTCTCTGCCAGTCGTCAGGCCCTGGAGGCGCAGCGTCGCTACCTCGAGATCGTCCTGGGCCGCCTGTCGGCGGGCGTGCTGGCGGTCGACGGCGAGGGTCGCATCAGCGCGCTCAACGAGTCGGCGGAGCGGATCCTCGACCTGTCCGGACGCCAGGGCCAGTCGCTGGCGCGGGTCCGGGCCGAGCGCCCGGATCTGGCGGGACTGCTGGACCTTCTGATCGAGGGCCGGGGCGCGGCGGGCGGTGACTGGCGTCAGGAAATCCAGCTGGGTCGCCCCGACCAGCCGCTGGTACTGGTCGGCCGCGGTTCGGATCTGCCGACAGAAATCGGGGGCCAGGTGGTCGTCTTCGATGACGTGACGGTCCTCGATCAGGCTCAGCGCGAGGCGGCCTGGGCGGAAGTGGCGCGGCGCCTGGCCCATGAAGTGAAAAACCCCTTGACCCCGATTCAGCTGGCCGCCGAGCGCCTGCAGTACAAGCTTGATCCCGTTCTCGAGGAAACGGACCGGACCTTGCTCGATCGAGCGACAACGACGATCCGCGCCCAGGTCGACACGCTCAAGCGCCTCGTCGATGCCTTCGGCGACTACGCACAGCCCGTGCGCCTGAAGCTGGAGCCGGTCGATCTACCGGCCTTGATTCGAGAAGTCGCCGACCTCTATGCCAGCGGCGGCCAGCCCGTCGAGTTCCGCCTCGAGGTCGCCGACGAGACGCCGCCGGTTATGGCCGACCAGGCCAGCCTGCGACGGGTGCTTCTCAATCTCGTGCGAAATGCCCAGGAAGCTCAGCCCGACGGCCGACTGGTGCTATCCACAGCGCTTACGACAGAAGCGACGGGAAGCGGTTGCACCGTGCTGTGGCGCCTGGCCGATAACGGCCCCGGCTTCGCGCCCGAGCTGATCGATCGGATCTTCGAACCCTACGTCACCTCGAAGTCGCGCGGGACAGGCCTTGGCCTGGCGATCGTCAAGCGCATCATCGAGGAGCACGGCGGAACGATCGAGCTTGGCAATATCGAGGGCGGCGCCGAGGTGCGAATTCGCCTGCAGGCGGCCGATGGGCCTGCGCCTGCCGATCCCGCGTCCCAGTTACAATAGAACCATGGCAAACGCCCGCATTCTGATCGTCGATGACGAACCCGATATTCGTGACCTGGTTGGCGACATCCTGGCCGACGAGGGTCACGAGGTCCTGAAAGCCGGTGATGCCGCCGAGGCCCGGGAGCTGCGAGGGCATGGCTCGCCGGACCTGGTGCTCCTGGATGTCTGGATGCCGGGCACGGACGGGATCAGCCTGCTCCGCGAATGGCGCGATTCCGACACGCTGGACTGCCCCGTTGTGATGATTTCCGGCCACGGCTCGGTCGAGGCCGCCGTCGAAGCCACGCGACTGGGCGCGTTCGATTTCATCGAAAAGCCCGTATCCATGGCGAAATTGATCGTGACCGTGGGCAATGCCCTGGAGGCGGGTCGCCAGAAGCGCGAGACTACGGGCCTGCGCAGCCAGCACGAACCGACGGTGGTCGAGCCGATCGGGCGATCGCCGGCGGTGGAGCAGCTCAAGCGTCGGCTCGAACGCATCGCCGCGCACGACACGCCGGTCCTGATTCAGGGCGAGGCGGGGGTCGGCAAAGGCGCGGCGGCGCGCTGGATTCACGCTCATTCCCAGCGAAGAGAGCGGCCCTTCGTGGTGCTGCCCGCCCGCGTCGAGGGCGAGGACTGGAGTCAGGCCCTCCTGGGTGTCGGCGATCAACCCGGCCTGATCGAGCAGGCCCGGGGCGGTGTCCTGTACGTTGAGGATGTCAGCCGGCTCGATCGCGAGGCTCAGGTCGCGCTGCTGGCAGAAATCGAACGCGGCTCGCTTGACGCGGCAGCCGAAAATGCCCAGGACGTGCGCTTGATCGCCGGGACTCAATGCGGCTTGGAAGCTCTGGTGCAGTCCTCGAAATTCGACGAGCAGCTCTACTTCCGTCTGAATGTCGTTCCTCTGGACATCCCGCCCTTGGGCGAGCGTCAGGAGGACGTACCGGACCTGGTGCGCTTCTACGCCGAATACTTTCCCAATCGCGACGGCATTCCCTATCGCCATTTTTCCGTGGCCGCACAGAACCGCCTGCGCCAGCACCACTGGCCGGGAAATCTGATCGAGCTCCAGAACGTCGTCCAGCGCCTTCTCATCCTCGGCGGCGGCGATGAGGTCAGCGTGGCCGAGGTCGAAGAAGCGCTGGCCAAGACCGTTGCGCCATCCTCAGCGCGCGGCCAGGGGCCTTTGCCGGGCCTGTTCGAGCTGCCCCTGCGCGAGGCGCGCGAGGAGTTCGAGCGTGAGTACCTGACCTTCAAGCTCCGCTCCGTGGAGGGCAGCGTCGGCAAGCTGGCAGAGGTGGTAGAGATGGAGCGGACTCATCTGTATCGCAAGCTGCGCCAGCTCGGCATCGATCCGAAACAGGTTTGAAGCTTGACCAGGACGTCCAAGCGAGGGTAGGCAAGGCATGCAGATCATCATTCTCGGAGCAGGGCAGGTGGGTACCGGTATGGCGCACAGCCTGTCGCGCGAAGAAAACGACATTACCGTCGTCGATACCAACCCGGTCAAGCTCCGCGAGCTGCAGGAAAAGCTCGATATCCGGACCGTGCTCGGCCATGCCGCCCACCCCCAGACCCTGATTCGAGCGGGCATCGAGGACGCCGATCTGCTGATCGCCCTGACCAATTCCGATGAAACCAACATGGTCGCCTGCCAGGTCGCCTACTCCCTTTTTTCTACGCCGACGAAGGTTGCTCGCGTACGAGCCGCCGACTATCTGGACCATCCGGAACTCTTTACCCGCGAACACGCGCCCATCGACGTGCTGATCAGCCCGGAAAAGCTGGTGACCGACCATCTCCAGCGCTTGATCGAATACCCCGGTGCGCTGCAGGTGCTCGATTTTGCCCAGGGCCGCGCGCAGCTGGTCGCGGCGCGGGCCTACCACGATGGCCCGATCGTCGGTCGACAGCTACTGGCCCTGAAGGACCTGCTGCCCGAGGGCGTCGAGACCCGCGTGGCGGCGATCTTTCGCGGCGATGAGGCCATCATCCCGAAAGGCGATACGCGCGTCGAGGTCGACGACATCGTCTTCTTCCTCGCCGCCACGCGCAATATCCCTGCCGTGATGGCGGAGCTGCGCAAGCTGAGCGAGCCGGTCAACCGTATCCTGCTTTCCGGCGGCGGCAACATCGGCGCGAGCCTGGCCAAGCGCCTCGAGCGTAACCATCACCTCAAGATCGTCGAGCGCGACCCGGCCCGGGCCGAGCAGATCGCCGAAGAGCTCGACACGGCGATCGTGCTCGTCGGCGACTGTGCCGATGAGGATCTGCTGCACGAAGAGGGCATCAGCGAAACGGACGTCTACTGCGCCCTGACCGACGACGACGAGGCCAATATCCTGTCCTCCATGCTGGCCAAGCGCATGGGCGCGGACAAGGTCATCACCCTGATCAACCGGCCGGCCTATGTGGATCTGGTCCAGTCCGACCGTATCGACGTAGCGGTCAGTCCGCAGCAGGTGACGATCGGCGCGCTGCTGACCCACATCCGGAAGGGTCACATGGTGCGTGTCCACTCGCTCAGGCGCGGTGCTGCCGAGGCCATCGAGGCCGTTGCCCACGGCGTGCCCGGCCAGTCCCGGGTTGTTGGCAAGCGCATCGATGAAATCGACCTGCCCGAGCACACCAGCATCGGCGGCGTGGTCCGTGGCGAAGAAGTTCTGATCGCTCACGACGACGTCGTCATCGAAAACGACGATCACGTCATCCTTTTCGTGGCCGATCAGAAGCAGATCCAGCGAGTGGAGCGCCTGTTCTCCGTCGACGCGGTGTTCGTCTGATGTTGTTCTGATGCGTTACTACCTCTACGCGCCGGTCCAGCGCATCGTCGGCGTGTTGCTGATGTTTACCTCGCTGGCCTTTCTGCCTCCCCTGCTGCTGTCGCTTACCGGCGACGACGGCGCGGCTCTGGCCTTTCTGCTCAGTGCCATCGGAGTCTCGCTGGTCGGACTACTGGTGTTCTGGCCGGTGCGCAGGGCGACCAGCGATCTCAGGATCAGCGATGGCTTCCTGGTCGTGGTGGCCTGCTGGGGAGCGGTCTGCCTGGCCGGTGCCGTGCCCTTCGTCATGGTGCTCGACGCCAGCCTGGCCGACGCGGTTTTCGAGTCGACCTCCGGCATCACCACGACCGGGGCCACGGTTTTCTCGGGCCTCGATGACATGCCCATCTCCATCCTCTGGTATCGCCAGCAGCTGCAGTGGATGGGAGGCCTGGGGATCATCGTCCTGGCCGTCGCCATCCTGCCGATGCTGCGCGTCGGCGGCATGCAGGTCTACAAGGCCGAGGCCACGGGGCCGGTCAAGGAGTCGCGTCTAACCCCGCGCATCGCCGAAACCGCGAAGGCGTTGTGGGCTATCTACATTGCTCTGACCGCGGTCTGTGCAGCCGCCTACTGGGCCGCCGGCATGAGCCTCTTCGACGCCGTCGCGCACAGCTTCTCCACTGTTTCGACCGCCGGCTTTTCCACCTACGACGCCTCCATTGGCCATTTCGACAGCGCCCTGATCGACTGGCTTGTGGTGTTCTTCGTCTTCATTTCCAGCCTGAATTTTGCCCTGCATTACCTGGCGCTTCGTCGGGCCACGGCGCAGGTCTATGTCCGTGATCCCGAGCTGAAATTGTTCGCCGGTCTGATGGTCGCTGTTTCGCTGTTGATCACGGTCCTGCTCTGGCAGCAGGACGTCTACGGCAGTTTCTGGACTTCGCTTCGCTACGCTGCCTTCCAGGCCGTGTCCTACGCTACCACCACCGGTTTTGCCACCGCCGATGTCTACCTCTGGCCCGGCACGCTGCCGCTGCTGATGATTCTGATCAGCGGCTTGGG
>Ga0207419_1000385_pt1 | contig 38048 bp, 26 predicted proteins | sample ElkSloMetagenome_4_FD_184723 | JGI IMG/M metagenome (GOLD analysis project Ga0207419, IMG submission 184723) | Hot spring microbial communities from Elkhorn Slough, Monterey Bay, USA - MD2A (version 2) | ecosystem: Environmental > Aquatic > Marine > Intertidal zone > Estuary: Microbial mat ...
GCGGTCGCGATCGCGGCCGGCGTCGCGATGTGCAACGCGATGTCCTCGGCCCGGCTGGCTTCAGCGTTTCCGGTCGCGGGCGGCACGTACGAGTACGCGCACCGCGCGATCGACGGCGGGACCGGTCGCTGGCTCGGCATCGCCGCGGGCTGGCTGTTTCTCATCGCCAAATCGGCGTCGCTGGCCGCGGCCGCGGGCGGCGCCGTGGCCGTCACGGCCGAACTCTCCGCCGGCAGCGCCCTTGCCGCCGCCTTGTCGCACCCCGTAGGCGGACGCGCCGCCGCGGCGGCGACGCTGGCCGCGGTGACGCTGCTCGTCCTCGCGGGCCTTCGCCGCTCGACGCTTGTCGTCGGCGTGACGACGGCGGTGGCGATGCTCGTGCTGCTCGTCGCCGCGGCGGTGACGATTACGGCCGGCGCCTCCGCTGCGGAAGGCGCGCCGCGCGAAGCCGCGCCGCAGAGCGCCGGGCTTGGTGGATTCGCGCCGCCGCTCGCGTCCGCGGCGCTGCTCTTCGTCGCGTTCACCGGTTACGGCCGGATCGCCACGATGGGCGAAGAAGTGCGCGAGCCGGCGAGGACGATTCCGCGTGCCGCGGCGCTCGCGGTGCTTGCCGCGGGCGTGGCGTATGCCGCCGTTGCGGTCGGTTCGGCGCTCGCCCGCCGATCGGCGGGCGGCGAGAGCGGGGCGTCCGCGTCTCTGCCCGTGTTCGTCGGCGACGCGGCCGTGTCGCTCGGCGCGCCGGCCGGCGTGGGGTTTGTCGCCTCGTTCGCCGTCACGGCGGCGGCGCTCTTCGCCATGCTCGGCGTCGCGGTCGCGCTGCTGCTGGGTCTTTCGCGGGTCGTGCTGGCGATGGCTCGACGGGGCGACGCGCCGGCCGCGCTCGCCCGCTTGACGGGCGACGCCGAAGCCGCCGGGGCGAGTTCTGGGGCGGGCGAGCCGCGGGCAGCCGTCCGCGCGGCCGCGGCGGCGCCGATCGTTCTCGCCCTTGTGTTCGGCGATTTCCTCGACGCCTGGCGCCTCTCCGCCGCGGCGGTGCTCGTGTACTACGCGATCACGAATGTCGCGGCCCTGCGTCTGGCGCCGGGGGCGACGCCCGTGCTCCGCCGCCCGGGCCGGCTCATCGCCACGGTCGGCCTCGCGGGCTGCGTGGCGCTCGCCGCGGCGTTGCCCGGGTCCGATTGGCTGACGATCGCGGCGATCCTCATCGCGGCCGCCGCGGCTTCGCGGATCGGCGGCACGACATCGGGCCGCCGGCCGCGGTGACGTCCGCTCGTCTCCCCGAACGCGACCCGCTGGCCGCCGGTATTCTCTTCGCCCCATGAACAAGCCCACGCCCGCTGATGCTTCGCCCGCCGCCGACGACCGCCGAACCGCGACGGGCGGCGTCGCCCCGGAAGTCGGTTCGGACGCGCCCGATCTGGGCGACGCGGGCCGGCCGCGCGTGCTCACGGGCGACACGCCCACCGGCAAGCTGCATTTGGGCCACTACGTCGGCTCGCTTGCGAACCGCTTGGCGATGCAGGAGGGCTATGAGTGCTTCTTCCTGCTGGCGAACATGCACGCGTTCACGACCCGAGCCGACCAGGCGGCCGAGATCCGACGCGACACCATCGAGATCGTCAAAGACTGGCTGAGCGTGGGGCTCGATCCGGAGCGGTCAACGTTCGTGCTGCAAACCGAGGTGCCGGCGATCGCGGAGTTGACGTGGTTCTTCGCGATGCTGATCCCGTTCAACCGGGTGATGCGCAACCCGACGCTGAAAACGGAGATCGACTCGAAGGGGCTGGGCGACACGTACCCGTTCGGCTTCCCGATGTACGCGGTTGGTCAGTGCGCGGACATCTTGGCGTTCACGCCCGAGTCGGTGCCGGTGGGCGAAGACCAGGTGGCGCACATCGAGATGTGCCGGGAGGTGGCGCGGCGGTTCAACCAGCTCTACTGCGGCGTCGATCCGCACGCCGAAGACGAGCAGCACATTGAGTCGGGCGGGGTGTTCCCGATCCCGACGGCGCTGGTGGGCAAGGTGGGGCGGCTCGTCGGGACCGACGGCAAGCAGAAGATGAGCAAGTCGCTGAACAACGCGATTTTCCTCAGCGACACGCCGAAGCAGGTGAAGAAGAAGATCGGTGCGATGTACCCAGGGCAGAGCCGCAACCCGGACGAGCCGGGCGACCCGGACATCAACCCGGTGTTCGAATACGCGGACGTATTCGTCGAAGACGCGGCGTCGGTGGCGGAGATGAAGGATCGCTATCGGCGGGGCGACAACCTGGGCGATGGGCATGTGAAGGCGGCGGTGATCGAGGCGATCAACGGCTTGCTGGAGCCGATCCGCGAGCGTCGAGCGGCGCTGGATGGGCCGGACGGGGACGAGAAGGCGATCGAGATCGTGAAAGCGGGTACGGCGCGGGCGAACGCCGCGGCGGAAGAGACGCTGCACCGGGCGAAGGCAGCGATGGGGCTGGACTTCGGGCGAAGGCGGGTGGGGTGGGAGTGAGAGTCGTTGGGCTGCACGCAGGTTGGTGACGCGCGACGCGGCGGATGCGCGCGTGTCGCGTAGGTAATGCGGTGGTCAGTCCGCGACGGTGGAGCCGTCGGGTGAGTTGACTTCGGCGCGTTTGAGTTCGATCCGTGGTTGTTTGGGTTCGTCGGTGTCGACGAGTTCGACGTCGGCGCCGTCGTTGAGCTGGTCTTTGAGCTTGCCGAGGAGTTTGCGGACGTGCTGCTCGTTGCGTTCGTCGTTGGCGGCGACGAAGACGGCGAGCGCTTCGCGCAGGTGGTTGGCGGCGCTGGAGCGAAGGGCGTTGCGGTCTCGGGCGGGGATGACGCTGAGGGCGGCGCCGAGGGCGGCCTGGGTCTTCGCCCAATCGACGGCACTGCGCTGGCGGGTGCGCACGGTCAGGGCGTTATTGAAGCAGACGATGGCCTGGCGGATGGCGTGGGCGTCGACGTCGCCGCTCTCGGCGGCTTGCCCCAACGCGAGCAGCGCGTTGCCCAGGTTGTGTTGGGTGGACGCCCACTCGGTGGGCGAGCGCTCTTTGGTGCGGATGTCGAGCGTGGAGCGGAAGCAGGCGATGGCGCGTTCGAGGTTGTCGACGCGCTCGGCGTGGGCGGAGGTCGGGAGGACGGTCCACGCCGTGGCGAGGGCGTTCTGTGTGGCGGCCCATTCGCTGCGTCGGGACTCGCGGGCCCAGACTTCGAGGGCGGCGGTGTGGGCGGCGATGGAGCGCTCGATGTTCTGCCGGTGGTCGCCTTCGGGGAAGGCGAGCCAGGCGGCGCCGACGGCGTTCTGCAAGCGGGCCCAGCCGACGGGGTTGGCCTCGCGCGTGCGGATGGCGAGGGCGCCGTAGAAGCAGCCGAGGGCGCGTTCGAGGTTTTCTCCGCGTTCGCCGTCGGGCTTGCGCTCCCAGGCCATGCCAAGCGAATATTCAACGGCGGCCCAGTGGCCGGGCGACGAGGCTCGCGTCCAGACCGACAGGGCGTGTTCGAAGCACTGGATCGCGCGCGGGATCGACTCGCTGCGTCGCGTGTTCGGGCAGTCCATGATCGCGCAGCCGAGGTAGTGGTTGAGTTCGGCCCACCACTGCGGCGCCGAGTCGCGGTCGATGGACCGCAGCGCGTCTTCGTAGTAATGGATGGCCTGGCGGATGTTGTCGGCCCGGGCCGACGTGGGCGCGTGGACGAGGGCGAAAGCGAGGATGCCTTTGGAGCGGGCGGCGTCGAGCGAGTCGCCGGGCAAGGCGCGCAGCGAGGTGCGCAGCGTTCGGATGGCTTCGCCGAAACGGGCTTTGCGCGAGCCCTTGCGACCGCGCATGAGGGCGACGGCGATCGCACGCTGGGCGGCGGCGTCGTCGGCATCGGGCTGCGCGTCGCGATATTGCTCGAGCGCCTCGTCCCATCGACACTCAAGGTCGTAGCGGTGCCCCCGCAGCATGGCGAGGGTTTCGTCGTCGACGTGGGCGCCGAGGTGGGGCAGGAACGAGTCGGCTTTGCCGAAATCGCGGGCGGCGACGGCGGCGACGGCGCGTTCGTACGGGCTCGACGCGACCGAGAGACGCTCGATCGCTTCGATCTGTTGCTGCGAGAGGACGCGGTCGGCCGGGTGTTCCGTCGGGCGTTTGTCTTCGAAGACCGTGAGCCAGAGGAGTTCGACGTCGGGGTTGGTGTGGGAGCGTGGCGAGCCGAGCGAGCGTTTGATCTCGCGACCGCCGCCGGAGCCGCCGAAGTTGCGGAGCTCGTGCTCGCGTTCGGCCGAGCGGGTCTGTGTTTCGTCGTAGTCGGGCAGGGGGCCGTCGAGCCAGGCTTCGTAGGCGGAGAGGCGCGAGACAGCGTCGCCGCGGTGCCGATCGAGCCAGTCGTTGAGCGCGTGGTGAAGCGAGGCGTGGCGGCGGAGGCAGTGGTCGATGCCGCCTGAGGTGACGCTCATCGCTTCGAGCCAGCCGGCGGATTTTTCGGAGCAGACGCTGCCGTGCCGCCGCCGGCCCAAGGCGAGGGCTTCGAGCGCTCGGCGGAGGGTGCCGTAGCGTCGCGTCAATCGCTCGAGGTACTGCACGACGTCTTCCACGTCGTCGGGCGCGGGTGAGGAGTAGAGAACGACGGTGCGGGCGACGAGCCGCACGAGTTCGGGAACGACTTCGAGGCCGGCCTTCGTGGTGCCCGTTTTGTCGTCGAGCGTGAGAATCGCGCCGCTCGAAATCGCACCGGTGGAAGCGACGAGTTTGGCGAGCAGTTGAGCGCTGGACATAACCCGTACAGGCTACACCGAGTCCTGACGCACCGGAAACGAAATCTCGACACTGGCGGGGCGAAGCCTCGTGCTCTGACGGAACGCTTTCCCTGGCGACAGCCCGGCAGGGCGGCGTGTAGGCCGTCAGGTGGAGTGAAAGGGTGCCGACGCCTCGGCGAGCGGGCGGCTCACGTCCGCCCTCGCGCCGCGACGACCGAGAAAGCGGCCATTGGCGGGAGCGCCGCCACGCGCCGCGCCGCGGCCGACCTGAAACCGGGGTGTTCGCCCGGTCTGGGGCGCGAAACATGGGGAAGGCTCTGCATGGAGAATGTCCGAAAACCAACCGTTCTCAGAGGTAGACGAGAGCGGTGGACCGCTTCGCGAGAGCACGGAAGAAGGGCGTCAAAGCCATGGCCTCTACGAACCGAACGAAATTGCAGGTGATCCACGCCGAAACAGGCGGGGCAATGCGGCGTACAACTGCTGAGCGGGCGCACCTGCCAGCACCGTGGAGGATGAACCATGGCCGACGCCATCATCGACCGACTCAGTCCCTCCGATACAGAGACCATCGCTCATCTCTATAACTCGGTCTTCCGGCCCGCGCACGACGCGGCGTGGTTCGATCGCCGCCTCCAGGGGCGACACAACCCACTGATTCAGGTGGCCCGCCTCGGCAGCGATGCGGTCGGGTTCTACCTCGGCCTCGAACTCAAACCCTCGACACACTGCGGCTGGCTGCTGGGCGTGGTGTCCGACTTCCGCCGGGCGGGCATCGGCACGCAACTGATGCGGGCGGCGGTCGACTGGGCGGCCTCCGAGGGCTATCGCTATATGCGTTTCGAAGTGCCCAACTCCGTGCGCCATTCGCTGCACTTCGGCATCGCCGAGGGCTTCGACATCGTCGGCATCCGATGGGACGGCGACCTGACCACCAACCTGGTGATCTTCGAGAAGGCGCTGCACGAGCATCACGGCCACGAGGCCGACTAAGACGACGCGCTCCGGGCGTGGTCCGGCTGCCGACGCCCGAGTTCGCTCGTTGCGGGAGAGCGGGAGCGGTCCGGGACCGCTTCGCCGGGTGGGGATCGGTCGGGCCGAGCGTTGCGAGCGACGCCCAGATCCTCATCGAGGTGCTGACGGTCTGGGCCGGTCGGGGGAACCCTTGGCCCGGGCGGTGCGAATCCAATTTTGGTCATTCGGCGCCCGCGGAGCGGGCTTGGCCAGTTGATCGAATCGGCCGGAAGGGCGTGACCCGTGCGTTACCCTGACAGACCGGTCAACGGAGATGTGGCGTTGACACTCCCGACACGCGGCTCTAGCTTGCCGAACCGGGCGTTTGGTCCGGGCGCCGCCGGGCCTCGCCAGGCCGGGGTCAACGGCCACCATCGGCTTGATGAGTCTCGCCCTTCGATGCCCGACGAAACGCACGAAACCCGATCATCGAGCTCCAAAGCGGGCTCTCGCCCCGACGGCGGCGCCTCGGGCGCTGCTGGCCCGGCCAACAAGACCGGGGGCGGCGGGACGAAAGCAGACGAGGCAAAGTCACCCCCCGCGGCGACTCGGCGCTCCTCGCCGGCCGACACCGACGCTCCGTTGCCTATGCCCGACGACACGGCGGAGATTCTGACCGGCTCGGGCACGAAGTCGGGCTCGAGACGCGGAGCCAGCGGCGGGCAGTCGCGCGGCGGCTCGACGGCCGACGGCTCGGGCACGATGTCCGGCACGGGCGGGGTGTCGATCGACTCGATCGTGGGCAAGCTGGTGGTCGAGCAAGGCCTGGCGACGAACGACGAGGTGGCCGCGGCGCTGGAGCGGCAGAAAGTCGGCGCCGCCGAAGCGGCGGTGGAAGCCAACCAGCTCTCGCTGGCGCAGGTGCTCGTCGACGAGGGCAGCATCACGCAGAAGCAGCTCGAGCGTTTGCGCAAGCAGGTCGAAGCGGAGCGTTCGGGCCAGCAGATACCGGGCTTCAAGATTCAGGCGAAGGTCGGCGCCGGGGCGATGGCGGCGGTGTTCAAAGCGAAGCAGATTTCGCTGGATCGCCTCGTGGCGATCAAGGTGCTCCCACGCAAGTTCAACAACAACCGCCAGTTCATCGAGCGGTTCTACGCCGAGGGCCGGGCGGCGGCGCAGCTCAACCACCCCAACATCGTGCAGGCGTACGACGTCGGCCGCGCGGGCGAGTTCCACTACTTCGTGATGGAGTACGTCGAGGGCGGGACGGTCCACGACCAGATCATCGCGAGCAAGCGTTTCGACGAGCACGAAGCGCTGGACATCGTGATCAACATCGCCGACGCGTTGCAGCACGCGCACGAAAAGGGCCTGATCCACCGGGACGTGAAGCCCAAGAACATCATGAAGACCAAGGCCGGGGTGGCGAAGCTGGCGGACCTTGGTTTGGCGCGGGCGATCGACGACAAAGACGCCGCGCTGGCCGAGCGGGGCAAGGCCTACGGCACGCCGTACTACATCTCGCCAGAACAGATCCGCGGCGAGGTGAACGTCGGTCCGCAAGCGGATATTTATTCGCTGGGCGCGACGCTGTACCACATGGTGACGGGCAACGTGCCGTTTGACGGGAAGAATCCGAAAGAGGTGATGGAGAAGCATCTCAAGGATCACCTCGTTCCGCCGGACCATGTGAATCCGCGGCTGTCGGCGGGGATCTCCGAAGTCGTCGAGACGATGATGGCCAAGTCGCGTCGCGACCGGTATAAGACCGTGGCGGACCTGCTGGTGGACCTGCGGGCGGTGCGTCGGGGCGAGAAGCCGCCGATCGCGCATAAGGAATCGCACGACGAGCTGATCGCGGCCGCGGCGGCGATGAGGGCCTCGCACGATCTGGCGCAAGCGGACCTGCCGGAGGACCGCTCGCGCGAACCGTCGGCCTGGTCGCAGCCCATGACGAAGGGGCTGCTCATCGCATCGGTGCTGCTGTTCCTGTGGGCGCTGGGTGCGACGGTGCTGTTCCTGTTGAACATGTAGGCCTTGGCGCGGCTCGCGCGAGACGGGGGCTCTGGAAATGAATCCGCGTCTGCGGGCGCATCGTCTCGCGCCGCCGTAGCGCGCCGGCAACGAGGCGGCTCATCTCCCGAATTCGGCTTTGTCTCCGCAAAAGGCGAATCGGTTGGTGGTCCGGCGGAGCGGCACGGATAGGCTTGCAGTGCGGGTATTCCGCCCGCTCGTCATAGAGAGACGACAGCAAGAGGAGACGTATTCATGAGACTCAGCAACAGCGCGCTGTCATGCGCGGCAATGGTGGCGGTGGCGGCGGGACACGCGAACGCGCAGTTCGTTTCGTCGCTGACGCGGCCTCTGTTCAGTGAAGGCCCGACGACCGGCTTCTTCGTGGACGTCGACGCCGGCACGAACACGCAGATCTTCGACTTCGACGTGTTGAACGCGGGCGGCACGATCCCGAACTCGGTGCCCGGCTTCAACGGCCTCGCGGGCGACGAAGCGAACCGCCGGCTGTTCGGCTCGGTGCGCAACGGCTCGCAGTCGGACTTCTACACGATCGGCTACGACACGTTGACGCCGTCGTTCCTGTTCACGACCACGTTCGAGCGCCGCGACAACCAGCAGATCGACGAGATCTCGTTCGACGGCATCGCGTACGACTCGACGCGCGACGTGCTCTACGGCACGGCGCGTTTGGGTTCCAGCTTTTCGGGACGGGCCGAGGGGTTGTACGCGATCGACGTGAACACCGGGTTCTCGACGCTGGTGCTTGAGTACGAGGTGGCGCTGGGGACGCAGTTCTCGGTGGACATCTCGGGCATCGACTACGACCCCGACACGGACCGGATCTATCTCGCCGACGAGGACGCGGACGGTGGACGGAACGTGTATTCGGTCGACCCGAGCAACCCCATATCACTGGATTTCGTGACGGAGTTCGAGTCGGGCGTCACCGACGTGGACGGCCTCGGCGCGGGGGGCGGCCAACTGTTCTTCGTGACCGACAACGCGGACGTGAACGGCGGTCAGCACTCGGTGTACGACTTGGTGAACGGGACGTACCTGCCTCGGATCGATTCGCCGTACCCGCCGCAGTCTGGCGACTTCGCGGGCAGCACGATCAACCCGACAGCGGGCGGAGCGTACGCGCCGGGGATCCCGGCGCCGGGCGCGACGGTGCTGGCGGCACTGGGCGTCGCGGCAGCCTCGCGGCGCCGACGCCGCTGAAGCCGGTCGACGATCCACGTTTCGAGCGACCTTTGCGGTGGCCGCGCTTCGGCGAGGCCGCCGCGATGTCGTTTTGACATGAGGCGGCGGCGGGAACCGCGGCCGCCGGCGGTGTCGAACCGAGCGTCCCGCTCGCCGACTTGGTAGCTCGGCGGGAAGGGCGAATCGGGCGGATCGGTTCTACGATCGTGGTATGACGAGTTCACACGCCGGTTCCGACGCGACGCTGCCCGATCCCATGCTCATGGCCGACCGCCTGCCGGACGAGTTGCCGTCCGAGCCGTTCGGCGTGTTCAAAGCATGGTTTGACGAGGCCCGTCGGCAAGAGATCACGCGAAACCCCGACGCGATGACGGTGTCGACCGTGGACGGCCATGGTCGTCCGTCTTCGCGGGTGGTGCTGTGCCGGAAGATGAACCTCGAGGAGGGGCACATCACGTTCTTCACCAACCGGCAGTCGCGCAAGGGCGAGGAGATCGCGGCTACGGGTCGCGTCGCGGCGTTGTTCCACTTCGACGCGTTCGACAAGGTCGTGCGCATGGAGGGGTATGCGGTGGAGTCGCCCGATTGGGAGAGCGACGAGTACTTCGCGGGTCGGGCGGTGGCGAAACGGATCGGGGCGTGGGCGTCGGACCAGTCGCGGCCGATCGGCTCGCGCGACGATCTGGCGGAGAAGGTCGTCGAGTCGTTGATGCGCTTCGGCGTTTCGCTGGAGGAACTCGAGAAGCTCGACGAGACGGACGAAGGTCGTCGCAAGGCGGCGGAGATCATCCCGCGACCGCCGCACTGGGGCGGCTACCGGATCTGGCCCGAAGCGGTGGAACTGTGGGTCGGCAACGAAGCCCGGCTGCACGATCGTGCGCGGTACGTCCGCGACTTGAAGCCGACGACCGGTCCCGACGGCGAAGCCTCGTTCGAACATTCGCCGTGGCGCGCACAGCGTTTGCAGCCGTGAGGCGAGTACGGTTGCGGCGGAGGCGAGACGTAATTCGACGCGCGGCGCCGATTCCCGTCGGGCGACGCGTTTCTCACGCCGTGGCTGGGGCCGGGGCTCCGTAGCGGGTGAGCAGCTTGTCGGTGACCGTTTCGCCGATCGACAGCGACGCGGTCGCTGCGGGAGACGGAGCGTTGACCACGTTGATGACGCGCTTGGTCTCGTCGATGGCGAAGTCGTCGAGAAGTTTGCCGTCGGCGGCGAGCGCCTGCGCGCGGACGCCCGCGGGCGCGGGCTTGAGATGCTCGATGCGAATCTCGGGCATGAGTCGCTGCAGCGCCTTGACGAACGCGGCGCGCGAGAAGCTGCGGTGCATCTCGCCGAGGCCGGTTTTCCAGTACTTGGTCGCGATTTTCCAGAACGCCGGATAGCCGAGCGTCTGCGCGAGGTCGCGCACGTTGATGGTCGTGTTGGTGTAGCCCTCGCGGGCGAAGGCGAGGACCGCGTTGGGACCGCACTCGACGCCGCCGGTGATCATGCGCGTGAAGTGGACGCCGAGGAAGGGGAACGCGGGATCTGGCACGGGGTAGATGAGATTCTTGCAGAGGTGGACGGCGTCGTCGGTGAGGTCGAAGTACTCGCCTCGGAAGGGAACGATTCTGACCGAGGGCTTGACGCCGGTCATGGCGGCGACGCGATCGGAGTGCAGGCCCGCACAATTGATGAGATGCTGGCCCCTGAACTCGCCCGCGGGCGTGACGGCGACCACGCCGTCGTCGCGCACGTCGATGCTCTCGACCGGCGCCTTGGTGACGACGCGGCCGCCCGCGGCCTGGACGTTCTCGGCGAGCTTCTCGCAGACGAGCGCGTAGTCGATGATGCCGGTGGACTTGACGTGGATGGCTTCGACGCCGGCGACGTGGGGTTCGAGTTCCTTCAGCCGGGCGGCGTCGATCATCTCGCACGGCACGCCGTTCTGTTGGCCTCGTTCGTAGAGAGCGCGCAGGCCCTCGCATTCGCGATCCTCGACCGCGACGATCACCTTGCCGCAGGTCTCGTAGGGCACGTCGTTGGCTTCGGCGAACTCATGCAGCATCGCGATGCCGCGCAGGCAGTTCCTCGCTTTGAGCGATCCGGGCTTGTAGTAGACGCCCGAATGGATGACGCCCGAGTTGCGGCCGGTCTGGTGCTTCGCGACCGCGGCTTCTTTTTCGAGGACGATTACCGTCAGGTCGGGTCGTCGCGCGACGATGCGGTGCGCGGTGGCGAGGCCGACGATGCCGCCACCGATGATGAGGATGTCTGCCGTGTTGTCGCTGGTGATGGTCATACGGGGGTTCGTACGTTGGTTGGGTGGTTGAGTGGGTGGGTGGAACGTGAGGCTGAGGATAGGCGGCGCCGCGGAACGGGTGGCGTGCGGCGAACGATCAAAAGGGCCGTTGCGTCGCATGAAGTCGGAGGTTCGAGCGTAGCCGAGCGGCGGCGTGGCCGCAGGGACCGCGTATCGATCGCGCTCGCGAGCGCCGAGTCGGCTCGGCCGTGGTCGTCTGGCGCGGATGCCGGGGTCAAGCTGTGCTATCGCTGGTCCGTGCTGAGTCGCTCTCGCGGTGGGGCCCGGCGTCCTGGGAATCTCCGCGTCGCGCCTCCCAATTGTCTTCGTCGGCGTAGCCGTCGGGGTTTGCGCGGAACCACGCCGCGGCGTCGGCGACCTGCTCGCGCAAGGTGCGTCGAGCGGCGGGCGTGCCGAACCGCGCTTCGAAGGCGGCTGGGTCCGCGACGAGCGCCGCCGGGTCGCCCGTGCGACGCGGGCCGATGCGGTGCGGCGTCGGCCGCTGCACGACCTCGTCCACGGCCGCCACCACTTCGCGGACCGAGTAGCCGCGCCCGAGGCCGATGTTCAGAAACAGTCGCTCGAAACCGGCCGCGTCGAGCTCGCGCATGACGAGTTCGTGCGCGGCGACCAGATCGTGGACATGCACGTAATCGCGCACGGCCGAACCGTCGGGCGTCGGGTAATCGACGCCGAACACCGTCAGCTCCGGCGCTTTCTCGATCGCCGCGAGGATCGCCCGCGGTACGAGGTGGGTCTCCGGGCGGTGGTCTTCGCCGAGATAGCCGTCTGGATCGGCGCCGGCGACGTTGAAATAGCGCAGCGATGCGCACGCGAACGGACGCTTCAAACGTTCCTGGGTCGCGGCATAATCGGCCAGCGCGCGCTCGACGACGAGCTTGGACGAGCCGTAGGGCGTGAGCGGTACGCGCGGCGCGTCCTCTTTAAGCGGCGCCAGCCCCTCCGCCGGTTCGCCGTAGACGGCGGCGGAGGAGGAGAACACGAAGCGCGTCGCGAGGTCGCCGCCGCTCGCGCGCCTCGCTTCGTCGCACGCGCGGATCAGCGAAAGGCTCGCCGCCACGTTGTTCTCGTAATAGAGCAGCGGTTGCTCGACCGACTCGGCGACGCTGGTCAGCCCCGCGAAGTGCAGCACCGCCTCGATCCGGTGTTCGTCGATCAGCTTCGTGATCGCCGCTTCGTCTTGCAGGTCGCAGCGGGCGAAATGAAACCGGTGCGTCGAACTCGCCTTCCGCTCGGCGAGCCACCGCCGAAGCGAACGCGGCGCTCCCGTTCGGCCCCGAATCAGCGAATCGACTCCGACCACATGGTGGTCGCGCTCGAGCAGAAACTTGACGGCGTGCGAGCCGATGTACCCGGCGGCGCCGGTGACCAGAACCTGCATAGCCCCGAGTGTCGCGTGCGGTGAGAAGCGGCACAACCGGCGACGGCGACGCGTTCCGCCTTTTGCGCCCCCCGTTTGCGGGCGAATCCGCAGGCAGATTCAGAACGCCATTGACCGTGCCTAGCGGGTTCATGTAGGGTGATGGATGTCATCGGTCGCAGCCGTTGCGCTGCGCGAAGAGGGAAGTGCGGTGAGAAACCGCCGCGGACGCGCCGCCGTGAAGGGCGTCTGAGCGTCTCCCCGAGTGAGCCACTGCTCGCCAGAGCGAGCGGGAAGGCCGGGAGCGCGAAGCCCGAAGCCGGAAGACCTGCCGATGACACTGGCATGACGCCCGCGCGATTCGGGCTGCCGGGCGATGTCGTTGCGCTCCTACGCCGCCGCCTTGCAGCATCAGTCTCCGACGCCGGGCGCCTTCATCGAGCCCCCGGAGCCGTCCTGCGCGAATCGGGACGCGGAGATCAGAGACTGTGTCGAAAAGCTCGCAGAGCAGCGTGCGCGCCGGATGTGGTGCGCTTTGTACTTTTACGAATCGGAACTCGACGCGGCTCGGGCCGCTGGTCGCTGCGGCGGGTGCGCTCGCGGTGGGCGCCGCGGCGTCCGCGGGCGTACCGAACTATCAGCTCGTCGGCTCGTTCGACGCGCCCGCTGGCGCGTGGGACATCCTGCCCGACGGCCGGTTGATCACCATCGGCGGCGAAGGCGGCGACGACGTGTTCATCCAGTCGACCCTCAACGGGTCCGCGTACGGCTTCGCGGGCGAGATCGCGACGGCAACGCCGATCGCTTCGTTCGGCGCCTCGTTCCTGGCGGTCTCGCCCTCGGGCTCGACCGTCGCGATCGGCGACAACAACTTCAGCGCCGACAATTCGGTGTACACGTTCTCGGTCGGCGATTTGGCCGCGTCCACGCCTGCGCCGACGCAGCGCATCATCTCGCCCAACTTCTCGGCGACGTTTGCCGACGACGAGACGCTGTTCGTCACCGGCGCCGACTCCCAGACCTTTGCCTCGGGCGTGTACCGCGTCGATCTGACGACGAACACGTCATCGCTCGTCATCGACGATTTCGGCGGCGCCTCGGCGGGCGTCACGACCGACGGCTCCTTTCTCTACACCGGCAACGGGTTCGACTTCTCGCCCGGCGGCTCGGTCACCGGCGAAGTCCGTGCGATCGACCTCACGGCGGTTGACGGAAGCGGTCCCCTCGTGAGCTTCGAACAGGGCATGACGCCGGTGGCGAGCGCGCTGTCGGCGGGTTCGCTTGGCTTCGACGGCTCCGGCAATCTACTGATCGGCGGAGGCGATTCGTCGGGCGAAATCGACTTCGCGGGCGTGATCGACGGCGATCGGCTCGCGGCGGCGCTCGCGGGCGGGCCGCCCGCATCGGGCGTCGATCTGGCGCTCTCGCCCGACCCCGATTTCGCGGACAGCTACCTGATCCGATTCAACGAGGCGACGGGCGAGCTGCTGGTGGCGGCGAACGGGACGGTGTACCGGTTTATTCCGTCGCCGGGCGGGGCGGGCTTGCTCGCTTTGGCGGGCGCGAGCGCTGTCCGGAGGCGCCGCCGTGGCTGAGCGAATCGCTCGATCGATCCACACACCGCTCGCTGCGGCGCTTGCCGGCGCCGGGGCGGGCTTGCTGTGCGCACCGACGGCGACGCTCGGCGACGACTTCGCGAGCGTGGTCGTCGCGTACGAACCGGCGCCCGGCCAATTCATCAACGGCGCGCCTTCTTCGGAAGGGTTCGCGCTGAACGATCCGGCAGCGGCGCTCGGGGCGCCGCTGGGAGGCTCGCTCTCGTTTGCCGACAACAGCAAGGCGCTGTCGCTCGGCGGTTTCGGGGGACGGGTGACGCTGGCGTTCGCCGACACGGTGCTCGACGACCCGCTGAATCCGCTGGGTCTCGACGCGATCGTATTCGGCAACGCGTTCTGGGTCGGCATGAACCCGCAGCGGCGCTGGGCGGAGGCCGCGGTCATCGAGATCAGCCTCGACGCGAACGGCAACGGCCTCGCCGACGACGCGTGGTTCCTGATTCCCGGCAGCGACATCGACCCCGCGGCGGCGCTCGACGCGCTCGACACGCAGACGTGGGACGACGACCCGCTGACACCGACGCCTCCCGCCGAGGCGAGCTGGTATCCCGATCCGGCGATTTACTCTGGCGTCGGTCCGTCGTTCAGCACGGCGACGTTCGCGCTGCCGAGCGCGTTCGACGCGATCGTGCTGGACAACGCCGCCTCGGACCAGCCCGCACTGGTCGAGCGGTACGTCGGGTACGCCGACCTGTCGCCGACGCTGCCGCTGGGTGACACCGACGCGGACGGCGTCAGCGACGACCCCGGCGCCGACGCCGCCTCGTTCTTCACCCGACCCGACAACCCGTTTCGCGTCGGCATCGACCCCGGCTCGGCGGGCGGCGACTCCTTCGACATCGCGTGGGCGATCGACCCCGCCACGGGCGAACCGGCGCGGCTGCCCGGCTTCGACTTCATCCGGCTTTCGACCGCGTCGAACGCGGTGAACCCGCTGTTCGGCGAGAAGAGCGCCGAAGTGAGCGGCGTCGCGGACGTGCGGGCTCAGCCCGACCGCTTCGACCTCGACGGCGACGGCCGTGTCGACGTCGAAGACCTCTACGCGTGGCACGCGAAGCGAGCCGCCGGCGACGGAGCGGCCGACGCGAACGGCGACCTCACGGTGAATCGAGCGGACGAATCGCTCGTCCGCCGGGCCGTGCGCGCCGACGAAGCGAACGACGTGGAGGGGCGCCGATGAACAAGCGGCACGCGATCCTTGCGAATCATCACCCGGCGTGCGTCGAGCTTCGTCGGAGAGCGCCCGCGCCCGGCCGCGTGTTCCGATCGCGCGGCGCGTTCACGCTCGTGGAACTGCTCGTGGTGGTCGCCGTGGTCGCGGTGTTGATCGCGCTGCTGCTGCCGGCGTTGGCGGGCGCCCGCGGCTCGGCCCAGATGGTCAAAGGCGCCTCGAACGTGCGCCAGCTCGCCATCGCCAACACGACCTACGCGGGCGACTACGACGAGCGGTACATGCCCGCGGCCCGCGATCGGCGGCGGAATCTGCACCGCTGGTTCGGAACGCGCGATACGCTCGGCCAGCCGTTCGACCCGGCGGGCGGGCCGATCACGCCGTATCTCGATCCCGACGCGCCCAGCCGAGCGCGCGACGCTGCGGGACGCTCGAGCGACGCGGGCCGGAACGCCCGCGACCCGCTCGCCGAGCTCGAACGACTCGGCGTGCGCGTCTGTCCGCGCTTCGAGCCCGAGCTGCGGGGCCTGCGCGAACTCGGCGCCGGCTTCGAACTCGGCTGCGGGGGCTACGCGTACAACTCCTTCTTTGTCGGAGCCGACCCGCGCAAGCGGTACGTCCCAGGCCTCGATCGACCGCTGTACCGGCTGGACGCCGACGGCCGATCCGAAGAGACCGGCAGCCGCACCACGCGCTTCCGCGACCCGGCGGGCACGGTGATGTTCGCTGACGCGGCCCTGGCCGAGGAGCGGCTCATCGAATACAGCTTCATCCATCCGGCGATCTACCCCGACTTCGCCCAGCCGTACCGCTACGACCCGTCGATCCACTTCCGGCAGCTCGGCCGGCGCGCCAACATAGCTTGGCTTGACGGCCATGTGTCGCAGAAGCGCTGGGCCGTCTCGGCGCCGGCGACGGTCTATCCGCTCGACCCCGCCGAGCACGACTTGGGGTGGTTCCATGCAGAGGCCGACAACCGGCCTTTCGACGACGAATGAGAACGGATGGCGTGGCCGGCGCTCGCGGCCGGTAGCTTGGGGTAGATGGCGAAGCCGAAGCCGGGTCCGGGCCGCGGCCGGGCGCCTGTAAATCGTTGATTTCAAGAGGCTTGCGGTGGTTCCGAGAACCGCAGCCCGAGCTAGGGCGTATCGGCGATAGTGCGATGTTCCCAGCCAGGATCGACTCGGACTCACCAATAAATCCGGGCTTTACGATGCCGAGATGCCGATTGCACGAATCTCGGACGTGGAACGATCCGATGCAAGGTTTCGCACCGGCGCCGTCGATCCCGCTTGGGACGGGGCGTGCCAACACGGAGCTCTTGCCATGACCACGCCGATCCCGCTCGTCTCCGCCTTCCTCTCGTACCTGATCGACGAGCGGCACTTCTCGCCCTACACCGCGCGTTGCTACGGCGCCGACCTACGCCAGCACTGCGACTTCCTCGCCGCCGAGTTCGGCATCGAGGTCGATCAAGCGGTGGAAGCCGCCGCGTTCGACCGCCTCAAGGGCGGCGCGACGCCCGACGCGCTGGACGAGACGCTCACCCGCCACATCGCCGCCGCCGGCGCCGAAGAGATCCGCGTGTTCCTCGACTACCTCGCCGAGCAGGATTACTCGGCCGCGACCATGGCGCGCAAGATCGCGACCTTGCGTTCGTTCTACAAGTGGGCCGCCAAGCGCGAACTGACGCCGACCAACCCGATGACGCTGATCCGCACGCCTCGTCAGGCGAAGCGGCTGCCCAAGGCGATCACCGTCGAACAGATCGAGCAGCTTCTTTCGGCGCCCGACGATCGGGAAACGCTCGGCGCCCGCGACCGCGCCATGCTCGAAACCCTGTACTCCACCGGCATCCGCGTCTCGGAACTGGTCGATCTCGACCTCGACGACCTCGACACCAACATCGAGGCGCTTCGCGTACGCGGCAAAGGCAAGAAGGAACGCATCGTCCCGCTCGGCTCGCACGCGCTCGCCGCTATCCGCCATTACATCAACACGCTCGCCAACGACGAACGCTTCGCCGGCGCTTGGTCGTCGGACCGCGAGAACCGGCCGCTGTTCGTCAACAAGCACGCCAAACGCCTCTCGTCCAGGTCCGTGCGACGCAAGCTCGACAAATACCTGTCGCAGGTCGGCCTCGACCCCGGCATCAGCCCCCACACGCTGCGCCACTCGTTCGCCACTCACCTGCTCGACAACGGCGCCGACCTGCGCTCCGTTCAGGAACTGCTCGGACACCAGTCGCTGTCCACGACTCAGGCCTACACGCACCTCACCACGCAGCGGCTCCGCACCGCCTACCAGCAAGCCCACCCCCGGGCCGAGGCGAGTTGAGCCCAGGCCGAGATCGAGTCCGATTCCGCGCCCATTCGAACTGCGACGAACGCCCGCGTCACACGCCGCGGGCGTCGTCACGTTCTGCGAGCCCGACCCGCCGCCGCGGGGGTACCCTGGGCGTCATGAGCACCTTCCTCTGCAAGACCGAGCCCAACGATTACAGCTTCGACGACCTCGTCCGCGACGGCGGGACCGTCTGGGACGGCGTCGCCAACCCGACCGCGAACATCCACATCCGCTCGATGAAGCCCGGCGACGAACTGCTCATCTACCACACCGGCTCGGAGAAACGGATCACCGGGCTGGCCCGCGTGACCTCCGAGCCCTTCCCCGACCCGAAGCGTCCCGAGACGACCGCGAAAGGCGACGTGAAGTTCCCGGTGGTGAACATCGAGCCGATCCGCGCCGCGGCGGGCGAGGCGACGCTCGCAGCGGTCAAGTCGGACGAACGGTTCGCCGACTTCGAGTTGGTCACGCAATCGAGGCTGAGCGTGATGCCGGTGCCGCCCAAGCTCGACAAGGCGCTTCGGAAGATGGCGGGGTTGTAGGGCGTCTTCGACGTTTGCACGCTCAGGCTCAGATCCGCCGCCCGAGTTCTCCGAGCGGTGACGCGCCGCTTCGGAGCGCGACTCTCGCGGTGACGTGACGCGACGGCGTCGAAAGCGCACACCGGGAACCGTGCGAACCGACGCCGGAGGCGCCGCGTGCTCTGCGTCCGTCACTTGTTTTTCGGCGTGAACAGCACCATGCCCTCGAACCCGCCGAGCGTGATCCGGTCGTCTTTGACGGGTCGCGGCTTGTGTTCGGTGGTGCGTTCGAGTTCGCCGCCGCGCATGGTGGTCAGCCATGGGCCGTGCTCGCCTGGGTCGGGGAGCGGGAAGCGCTTCGGGGCGTTGGAGCCGTTGAAGAGGCAGAGGGCCTGGGACCACGGATCGTTACCGACGGGGTCGGTGACGCGGTAGGCGAGGCAGCCGGGCTCGAGCTTGAGGCCGAGGTCGTCGTCAAGGAACCGAACGGCGCGCTCGACGAGGTCGCGTGTGGGCAAGCGGAACATCGGGTGGCGCCGGCGGAGTTCGACGGCCTCGCGGTGGTGGCGGTAGAGGCGGTGGTTGGCCTGTTTGTCGAGCCAGCGGACGTTGTTGACGTCGTCGCCGAGGTTGTATGTGTTGTCGTAGCCCTGCTTGGTGCGGCCGAACTCCTGGGCGGAGTGGAGGAACGGCAATCCTTGCGAGGTCATGAGGATGAGCACGCCCAGGCGGGAGATGCGGTCGTGCTGCTCGGGCGACGCGTCGGCGAGCTTGGCGTGCTCGGCGGCGATCTGGAGGCGGTCGATCAGCGTGTGGTTGTCGTGGCACTCGATGTAGTTGATGGTTTCGGTGGGCTCGTCGGCGAAGGAGCGCAGGCCGGCGACGACGCCGTGCTTCACGTCGGGGATGTCGGTGCCGCCGTTGAGGAAGCCGGTGTCTTCGAGTTCGAAGACCTGGCCGCGCAGGCCGTCGCGCATCTGATCGTTGAACACGGCCCAGCCTTTGGAGCGCTGCTTGCCCTTGTCGTTCACGTCGATGGGCGTTTCGCCGCCGGGCCATGGCTCGCCGTAGACGAGCAGGGAGGGCTCGATATCGAGCAGGTCTTCGGTGAGCAGGGCGAACGTCTCGGCGTCGACGAGGCCCATGAGGTCGAAGCGGTACCCGTCGACGCCGAAGCGGCGGACCCAATACTTGACGCTTTCGCGGATGAACTGCCGGCCGATGGGCGTTTCGGAGGCGAATTCGTTGCCGCAGCCCGAGCCGTTCCAGGGCGTGCCGTCGGCCCTGAAGCGGTAGTACTGCTGCGGGGCGAGCGCCATCATGCTCCGCAGCTTGGCGGGCCAGCCCTCGGCGGTGTGATTGTAAACCACGTCGAGCGTCACGCGCAAGCCCGCGTCGTGGAGCGTGGAGACCAGCTTCTTCAACTCGCGGATCGGCGCTTCGAGGTCGACGGCCGAGGCGTAACCCGCGTGGGGCGCGTTGAAATCGTTCGGCATGTAGCCCCACTCGTACGTCGGGTTGTACGGCAGGGAGAACGCGTGCACGGGCATGAGCTGCACGACGGTGACGCCCAGATCGAGGATGTGGTCGAGGCCGGTGGCGATGTCGGCGCCGGGCATGGTCGAGCCGCGTTCGGTCAGGCCCAGGTAGGTGCCGCGAATATCCGAGTGCAGCCCGGAGTTGGGGTCGAGCGTGAAGTCACGGACGTGGAGTTCGTAGATGATGGATTCACTGGGCGCGAGGTCGGGCCGGGGCGAGACGGGCGAATCCTCCGCTTCGATGTAGGCACGGTCGTGGCGGATGAGCGTGGCCCAGGGGTCGAGGATGTTGCCGAGCGTGCGGCCGTCGCGGTCGAGTTCGTAGTCGTACGCCCAGCCGCGGAGATCGCCCTCGGCCGACGCGGTCCACAGCAGCGGATAGTCGGCGTCGCGCTCGAGCGGAACCGTACGGGTTTCGCGGGAGAGCGGGTTGTGCAGGCGAAGCCGGAGCGCCTCGGCGTCGGCGAGGATGGAAAAGGCCGAGCGGTCGGGCGAATAGAGCACGCCGTAGGGCAGCCCGTGGGAGGCCCGGGCGACCGTGGGCGGCGCCGGGGCGGGTGCGGGCGGAGCGGACGAGGCGGCGGCAACGGTCGTCGAGGTCTTGGTGGGGTCGGCCATAGCCCGCGGAGTGTATCCGCATGCCTTGGAGCGATCGTGAAGGCTGGTTACAATGAGCTAAGCTTCTGTCGTAGTGCTTGGTCGTCTTGTCAATCATCTCTAGTCGACTGCAAAGGTGCTGCTCGACCATGAACGCTTTGAGTCGCGTGCGGGCCTTTTGGCGCACCCCGGTGTCGCGGATGCATCCGCTCGCGCGATGGTGCCTGGTGGCGCCGTTTGGAATAGCGATCTCTCTCGGCATGAGTTGGGTCGCCGAACCGACGGCGGACGGGTTGCTGCTCGGTACGCTCTTCGGCGCGGCGGCGATGGTGACGCTCGGAGGCCTGGCGGCCCATCCGACCATTGGGAACGCGATTCTCCGAAGGCCGGTCGCGGCTCACATGTTGCCGTGCTTCGCCGTCGCGTTCGCCATCATTCTGCTCGTCGAATTGATTCGGCTCGCCGACCCCGCGGCGGCCCGGCGCTCGGTCGCGATGGTGGCCTGGGTGATGGGCATTCTGGGGTGCGCCTTCTTCACCTTGGGCATGGTCGACCCACCGTCTTCGGAAGAGTCGCCCGAGCCCACGACGCACGACGACGACACGCAGGCAGACCTCGGCGAACACGGCTACACCGTCGACCGCAACATCTTTTAGAGCAGCGTCGGCATCGTCGTCAGCGTCGCCACGGCGGCGAGGGCGGCGTCTATCTCGTCGGCGGTGGTCGTCTCGCCGAGCGAGAAGCGGAGGGCGCCGTGCGGCGTCGTTGCGAGGTGGCGATGCGCCAGCGGCGAGCAATGCAGCCCCGGGCGGGCGGCGATCGAGAACGACGCGTCCAGCGCGGCTGCGGCGTCCGCGGGACTCAGCGTGCCGATCGCGACCGACACGACGCCGATGCGGCCTTCGCCCGCGGGTGGGCCGAGCATTTCGACGCCCGGCAGTTGAGCGAAACCTTCGATGAGCCGGGCGGTGAGCTCGAGATCGAGGCGGCGGCGGCGGCCGAGTTCTTCGGGCGTGAGGCCCTCGAGCGCGGCCAGTAGACCGGCGGCGGCGGTGACGTTGGGCGAGCCCGGCTCGAGACGCTGCGGGAGCGATGTGGGCATGTCGAGCCCGTCGTCGGAGCCGCCGGTGCCGCCGAAGCGGGTGGGCGTGACGGCCAGCGGCGCGTCGGCGGCGGCGACGCGCTCGGAAAGCGCCATCGCGGCGACGCCGGTCGGACCGCGCAGGTGTTTGTGGCCGCCGAAGATGAGTACGTCGGCGCCGAGTGCGGAGGCGTCGAGCCCGAGCAGCCCGGCGGTCTGCGCCGCGTCGACCAGCAGCAGCGCCTCGGGCGAGCGCTCGCGCAGACCGGCCGCGACCTCGGCCACCGGCTGCACCGCTCCCGTCACGTTCGACGCGTGCGTGAGACAGACGAGGGCGGTGCGCTCGTCGCACCGAGCGAGGACGTCGTCGGGGTCGAGCACGAACTCCCCCGCGTCCGGCGCCGCGACGTCGAGGCGGACGAGGCCGGCCTTCGCGAACGCGTGGGCCGGCCTGGCGACGGCGTTGTGCTCGAATGTAGAGATGAGCACGCAGTTACGTTCCGAGCCGGCGACGCGCTCGGCAACCGAGCGGATAGCCATGTTCGCCGCGTCGGTGCAGGAGGCCGTCAGCACGAGGCGGCTGGGATCGGGCGCGCCGACGAGTCTGGCGAGCGTCCCTCGGAGGCGGGCGAGCCGGTCGGCGGCGGCGGTGGCGAGGCGGTGGGCGCCCCGGCCGGAGTTGCCGCCGACGTGCACGAGCGCCTCCGCCATCGCCGGGGCGACGCCGGGGTGCTTCGGGTAGCTGGTCGCGGCGTGATCGAGATACACCACTTCCGGAGCGTCGGCGTCGCGGTGCTCGTACGAGGCGAGAGGCGAGCGGCGCGGCGACTCGGTTGGACCGTCGGCGGGCATGCCGGAGTGTAGAGGCGACCGAACGCGACGGCGGCGGCAAGGGGCGTCCGACGCGCGACGGCACGACGAGGCCGGTCCGCGGCTTCGGGAGCGTCCGTCCTGATCGGAGCGCCGCGCGGTGGGCGCATCTGGGCCGGTGCGGGTACGCTCGCGGCCGCATGGGCGAGCCGAACGCTTCAACGCCGGTCACGCTGTCCCGCGTCATCGTGTGCGTCGCCGTGGGCGTCGGCCTCATGGCGGCGGCGCACCTGCTCGACCGGTGGGCCTTCGAGACGCTGCGGATCGACGAGCGGCGGCTGGCGCGGCGCGATTGGGCGGCGCTGCTCAAGGCGATGGGCTACGCGCCGCTGTGGCTCGGCGTGGCGTTGCTCATGGTGCGCGACGACTGGCGCCGCTTCGCGACCGAGCGGCCGGCGTGGTTGATCGACCGGTGGTCGCGCGGCGCGCTGCTGGTCTCGGCCGTGGCGGCGGCGGGACTGGCCGCCGAGGGGCTCAAGCTCGCGTCACGCCGGCTGCGGCCCGGCGATGAAGGCGGCTGGGCGGGCTACGCCTTCGACTGGCCGGCGGGCGAGCTCTGGTCGTCGTCGGGCATCGGCCTCGCGTCGTCGCACACGGCGGTGGCGTTCGGCGCGGCGCTGATGATGTCGAAGCTGCACCCGCGGTATCGGCACATGCTTCTGGCGCTCGCCGCGGGGTGCGGCTGGCAGCGCGTCGCCTCCGGGGCGCACTATCTGTCGGACGTGGCCGCCGCGGCGATCATCGCCTGGCTGGTCGTGCAGGGCCTCTGGCGCGCGCACTGGGCGCTGCTGCGCCGCCGGGCGGCGCGACGCGGGCCCTCGGCCTTGTAGGATCGCACCCGATCTCTCCTGCGCGACCGCACCGCGCGGCCGCTTGCCTCACGGACGCCACATGGGCCGAACGATCTTCCGATACATCTCGGTGCAGTACCTGATCAACGTGCTGGTTCTGCACGTCTTTCTGTTCGGATTCGTGGTGACGATCGACGTGTTCATCAACCTCCGTCGGTTCATCTCCGGCGCCAGGGAGGGGCTCGAAGCGTCGGGCGTCGCCGACCCCGGCGCGTTCGCGCTGGCGCTGACGACCGCGGCGAACGTGGCCGACCTGTGGTGGCCGAGGCTGTTGCAACTCAGCATGCACGTAACGGGGCTGGTGCTCATCGCGGCGATGGGCTTCACCTGCGTGCAACTCGTGCGGCAGCGCGAGCTGGTCGCGCTTCTGGCCTCGGGCGTCTCGCTTCACCGGTTGGCGACCCCGTTCCTGGCCGTGGCGCTCGCGATCACGGCGGTGCAAGTGGTGAACATGGAGGTGTGGGTGCCGTCGGTGGCGGAGAAGCTGACGCGCAGCCCGGGCGAAGCGGGCGGCGAAGGACGCGGCACGTTCGCCGTTGAACTTGTGCCCGACGGAGCGGGGCGTTATTTCTCGGCGCCCGCTTTCGACGCCCGCGCCGACGAGATGCGCCGCGTAAGCATTTTCGAACGCGACGAACGCGGCGTCGTCCTGGCGATCACCACCGCCGCGACCGCTCGGTACGACGCGGCGGCCGGCGGCTGGCGGCTGGCCGAGGGCCGGCGCCGGTTCACGCCCGCCGGGCTGGAAGCGCTCGGCGCGGACCGGGCGAGCGCAGCGACGGCGGCGAACACGGCCGAAGCAACCGGGGCGGCGTCACGCAACACCGCGACGGGCGGCGACATGATCGACCCGTTCGCGCCGAGTCCAACCGCCCAGCGTGGCGACCCGGGCGACCTCCTCGCATCCGACGCCGACGGCCGCAGCAGACCCGCCGTCACCGCGCCCGTCGAGTTCGTCGCCTCGCCCCTCGACCCGGATCAGTTGAAAGTCCAGAACCTCGCCGGCCTCGCCCAGAATCTCTCGTGGCGCCAACTCGGGCGGATCATCGACGACCCCGCCCTCCGCCCGGGCGACGCCGAGCGGCTGAACCGGATCCGCTGGGGCCGGCTCGCCGCGCTCGTCAGCAACCTGCTGGCGCTCGTCGCGACGCTGCCGTTCTTCTTGACGCGTACGCCCACGCCGATGGTGCGGGCCACGGTTCGGGCGTTCCCGATCGCGGGCCTGGGCCTGGTCGCGGCGGCCGCGGCGCCGAACCTCGCCCTGCCCGGCCTGCCGGTCGCGATCGCCGTCTTCGTGCCATCACTGGTCCTCGCGCCGATCGCGATCGCCCTCTTCACCGGCCTGCGGTCGTAATCGCAGTCGGCGGCTTCGGCCGATCCGAATCCCCGCGGCGTCCGCCCTCGCCCCGCCTTCCGGCCCGCGTCCTCCCCCCGCGTCCTCCCTCAGTGCGTCCCTCAGTGCGGCACTTCTTTCACCGCGTTGCGGTTCCACGCCGGCACGCGGACCGTGATCGGGCCGTCGCCCTCGACCTCGCACTGGCACGACAGCCGGCTGTTCATCTGCAAACCCGGCGCCTCCTCCACCCGATCTTCCTCAGCCTCGGTCGCTTCGCTGACCTGGTCCATGCCCTCTTCGACGTAGACATGGCACGTCGAGCACGCGCAGACGGCGCCGCACGCGTGCTCGATGTTGATGCCGTTCTCGACGGCCACCTCGAGCAGGTGCTCGCCCTTGGCCGCCATGACCTCGTGCTCGGCCTTCTTCACGTCGTCATGGTGATGGTCGTCGAGCAGTTCCTCGGGGTTCTCGAGGATGAACTTGACCTTGACGGTCTTGGGGCCGTGGTCGTGGTCGGAGTGGCGAAGGTGCATCGGCGCCTCCTCGGGCGATCGGGTCGAAGTCTGAAACGGCGAGGTCGCGACGGTCGGGCGATTCCGAAGACGGATTCGCCCGCCGCCACATGCGTGAATCGCATGCTAGCCCCAGCCGGGCCGACGGGGGCGGCGCGATCGGTCGGGAGTTTCCCGCACCCAACCGGTGACGGCGGGCAGGCGTCGCCCGCCGGTTAGGGCTCGCCCCGCCTTCCGGCGCCCGCTGCCGCGGCGGCGGCTTCGTCCCCTGCGTCGGCCTCGTCAGCCGCCGCGCCGGCCTCGTCAGCCGCCCCGCCGGCGACGCTGCGGATCGCGACCGTGTCGCGCATCGAGGAGATCAAGACCCAGCCGTCGACCAGCCCGATCGTCGACACGGGCGAGCGAAGCTGCACCTCCGCGGCGTCGGTCAGCAACGCCGTCGGCAGTCGGTGCAGCCGCAGCGTGAACGAGCCGAACTCGCCGCCTGCCGACCAGTCGCCCTCGCGCTGGATCGTCACGAACTGTTCACGGGCGAACGCCGCGGGGAGCAGCGCGTCCGACTCCGACCGGTCGTCGATGCCGAGCGGCCGCATGGTCTCGTCGATCACGGCGACGCCGTACCCGGTGGACACCGCGAAGTGCGGCCGCAGCGGCTGCACGCGCAGCGTGAAAAAGCCGCGGTCCATCAACCCGTCGAGCGGCACGGTCGTGATGCTGGGTTTCTGCCGACGGCCGGCGTCGAGCGCGAATAGTTCCTGCTCGTCCGTTCGGACGAGCAGCGTCTCGCCCACGTGCCCGCCGCCCAGCGTCGCGCGGAGCCGCGCGGCGTCGACCGACCAGTCCAGCGATCCGCGCTCCACGTCGTACGCCCGCACGTCTTCGACGGTGCCGACCACCACCTGACCGCTCGGCCCCGGGTCGAGCCACGAGATCGCCGACCCCGGTCTCCACTCGCGTAGCACGCGCCCCGTCGACGCCTCCACCGCGCGCAAGCGGTGGTCGCGCTCTTCGGGCATGTGGTTGCGGTCGAAGCGTTGCCCTTCGAGCAGGTCGCCGCCCCCCACGATGAGCACGCCGCGGGCGAGCGCCGAGTCGTGGACCACGTCGACAAGGTCGTCGTTGCGCCAGAGCACGACGCCCGAATCGCGGTCGAGCCCGACGGCGCGGCCGGCCCGGTCGATCATGACGACGACGCGGGCCCCGATGTGGACGTCGATCTCGTCGAGCGGCACGCGCCGCCGAAGCGGCAGATCGACGCGCTGCGCGGCGCCCGGCGCGTCGGCATGATCGAACACGTCGTCGATGCCGGGCGAGCGCCAAAGTTCCTCGCCGTCGCGCAGCCGCCGCGCGACGACGCCGTAATTGCTCCGCACAAGCGAGCCGAACGCCGACGAGGTGTACAGCCGTTCACGATCGAAGCCCAGCGGCGCCTCGATCACCCGCTCCCGCCAGAGCGGCTCGAGCCCTTGCTCGGTCGCGCCGAACACGCCCAGATCGCCCTCGGCCGACGACATGACCACCAGATCGGTCGGCGCGCCTTCGAGGCGACCGATCGCCAGCGGCTCCACGAGCCAATCGCTCACGGCCACCGCTTCGCCGAGCCGATCGCCGATCATGGGCCGCCCGTCGATCTCCGACGCGAGGCGCAACAGGCGATCGCCCGCTTGCTCCGGCGTCAGCGCTTCGCCGTCGACCTCGACCCGAACGTCGGCCTCCGCGGCGGCCAGCACCTCCGCGACGCGACGCGCCTCATCGAACCGACCCGACGCCGCCAGCACCGACGCGAGCTCGGCACGCAGCCCGTTCGGGCCCCCGGCGTACAGCCCGCGGACGCGCTCGGCGAACGTCGGCGGCGACGCGACCGCCGGTTCATCGGCCGCCGCGTCGAGTTCTTCCTCGTCGCCGGGGTCGCCGCCGCCGCGCCGTGGTTCCACCTCGGCCGCGGCCCGCTCGGCCGTTGCGACCGCTTCTTCGAGCGCGTACACCGCACGACCGAACCGCCGCTGCTCCGCGAACCGCAAGGCCGCCGCGGTCGATGCGACGCCCGCCGCCCGCGCCAGCGGATAGCGTCGCGCGATGTCGAGATACGTCTCGGGCCCGGCGTCGCCTCGCGAAAGCGCTTCGTCGAGCCGCCGTTTGGCTTCGCGTTCGAAGTCGGCGTACACAGCGGGACCGTGCCGGCTCACCAGTTCGCGCAGGCGCCGTGTCGCCTCGAGCGCCGCGCCGGCCGATCGGCTGCGCTCGACCAGATACGTCGCCGCCGCCAACCGCTCGTCGGCCAGCACCCGCTGATACCGCTCGGCCGCCTCGGCGTGCCGCCCCACCGCGTCGAGGTGCTCGCCCCACGCCATCAGCCACGCGACCCGCTCGGGCGGCGACGCCGCGACCGCGCCCAGCCGCCGCAGCAACGCCTCCCGCAACGGCGCGTCACCCAGCCGCCCGCGTTCGTCGACGCGCGCGGTCTCGTCCTCCCCGACCTCGCTTTGCAGCAGGCCAGCGCGCCACGGTTCGATCATGTTCAGCAGCGTGACGAACAGCTCCCGCCGCGCGCGGCCGAGGGCCGTCGCCAGCGGGTCGGCTTCGATCGCCGCGATCGCCGCGTCCACCGCCGGCACGATCGCCTCGTACTTCCCCGCGTGGTGCGCCAGCCGCGCGAACGTCACCGCCGGGCTGGGATCGTCCGGACGTGCTTCCATCTCGGCCCGCAGCTCGTCCCGCGCGACCCGCCACGCCGCGTACGACTGCACCCGGCTGTCGTCGATCACCAGCAGTTGGCCGTCGATCGCCACGAGGTTGCCGGGCCTTTCGAGCGCGATCCGCTCGAGTTTGCCCCAGTCCCCGTCGGCCGCGGCGAAATCGATCACCGCCGCGCCCGTCGTCAACGGCGACACCAGCCGATCGCCCACCACGATCGTTCGACCCAGCGGCTCGTTGTCCGCCCCGTTGAACGACAAAAGCGTGCGGATCGAGCGGTCGGTCTCGCCGAAGTCGTCGATCGGCTGCGCGACCACGCCCGACGCGCCCACCCCGACCAGCCGATCGCCCGCGACCAACAGATACGCCGGAGCGCCGAACGCCGACGCCCGGCGACGCTTCGCCACGTCCCCCGTCCACCGGTCGACGGCGGCGAGCCACGAACGCGCCGGCGTGAGCGTGTACGCCAGATCGCCCCGCACGGCGGGAACGTTCGCGTCCCACGGGAAACCGACCGAAGACCGAAACGAGTCGCCCGGCTCGTCGATGCGCCGAAGCCAGCGGAACCGGCCGGTCGCCGCTTCGATCGCGCCCGCCACGCCGATCTGATCCGTGAACACCACAAGGCCGGCCGACGCGGCCGCCCCGTCGGCGCGGCCCCGTCTCATCCCCCAGTTCTGCGAGCCGCTGCTCGCCACCGGCGTCAGCCACCGCAGCTCGCCCGTCGCCAGATCCAGCCCCAGCATCAGCACGCTCACCAGCCGCTCGGCCGGAACCTGCCGCACCGCCGTGAGCGTCACCGTCTGCTGAGAGACGACCGGTCGGCCCGTGATGAACGCGCCGTCCAGCTCCGGCCGGTCCAACTCCCACAGCGTCGTGCGCCACAGCGGCTTCCCCGTCGTCGCGTCCAACGCGACCACCACACGCTCGGCCCCGCCGCCACCTTGCCCCGACCGCTCGCTCAGCGCCAAAACCACGCCTTCCGACGCCGCGACCACCGCCAGTTCCTCGGCGTTGAATCGGCCCCGACCCCGCGGTCCCGCGCCCTGCCATGAATCGATCTCCACCCGCCACCGCCGCGAAAGCGTGAAGCGGTTCCAGGCGGAAACCGCCGCCGTGTCGTTGACCACGACCAGATCGCCGACCAGCACCGGCGCCATGAACAGCGCACGCTGCCGCGCGTCGTCGGCCTCGGCCGCGACCCGCCGGATCCGCTCGCTCGGCGACGGGTTGCGACCCACCGGCGCCCACGACAGCGGCCGCCGGCTGATGCCGTCTAGATCCACCGGACCCGGGTCCATGAACGGATCGACCGTCACAGGCCTCGGCGGGCGCTCCACCGCCGCCGCTTCGGCCGGCGCGAGCCCGGCTTCGCTCCGCCACCGCGCCACCCGCTCATCGAGTCGCGCGACCAGCGACGCATCCACGACCTCGCCCGCGTCGTCGCGCCCCACGTACCGGGACACCCGCGTAAGCAACTCGGCCGCCCGCCGCGCGCCGTCGCCTTCGCGATCGGGATGACCGTCGAGTTGTTCGAGCAAGAGGGCCGCGCCCGCGAACCGCGCTTCTTCGAGCAGCCGCTGCGCCCGGCGCAACGCCGCGTCGAACCCCGCCGGCGTCAGCAGAAAGTCGCGCTCCGCCGCCTCCACCCGATCTTCGGCCAGCAGCGCCGCGGCCGACGGGCCCGCGAGCTCCCGATACGCCTTCAGCAACTCGGGCCGGTCGAGCAACACCTCGTGGACATGCCGGCGGAGGGGGATGTAGATGTCGCCCGCCTCGGCAGCCGTCATCGCGCCACGGTCCGACAGCAGCACGTCGCGCAGCACCGCCGCCGCTTCACGGTGATTGCCCAGCGAGGCGAGTTCCACCGCTCGCTCGACCGCCTGCTCGGCCACCGGGGCGTCGTTTACATACACCGGCGCGTCGATGTCGAGTTGCGCCCGCGCCACGGGCGCCGTCCACGCCGATAACGCCAGAGTGACGGCCGCGAGGCCCGTGAACCAGGATGACGTTCGAGCCGGTCCGATCATCGATGAGCCTTCCGCGTGTCGGCGTGAGATACGCACGGATTCCTACGCATCGGCCCGCGCGACCGCAACGCTTTGCCCAATCCGCATGCGAGTTCGCGCTCATTGTCGTGGGCCGCCGGACTTTTCGCCGCCCCCCTCCCCAGAATCAGGTCGCGGCCCGACGCAGCCGATAGGCGTTCTACGACGTACCGCCTTGGGTGGGACACGCCGCATCCGCCAGGGAGCACCCATGGCACGCACGCTCGCCACAACGCAGTTCGCCGGCACCTCCGCGGCGGGAGTGCTGCACCCGCGGGGCATATCGACAACGGGCGTATCGACAATGGGCATATCGACAACGGGCGGACCGACCGCGGGCGGACTCGGCCTCCGGACCGGACTCCTCGCGAGCGACGCCTTCGCCCCGTGGGCCTCACGCTTCGGCCGCTCGGACTCAGACGCCCGCGAACGCCAACGCCGGCGGACTCCCAAAGAACGACGCGCCGGCCGCATCCTCATCCTCATCTCGCTGATCTTCGCGCTCTCCGTCGCCGACCTGCTCTTCACACTCACCCACCTCAGCACCGTCGGCATGATCGAGCTCAACCCGATCGCCCGGAACATCATCCTGACCGGCACGCCCCTCGACCTCGTGCTGTTCAAGTTCGCCTCGGTCGGCGTCGGTTGCGGATGTCTCTACCTCGGACGCAAGTCGCGGCGCATCGAACTCGCCGCCTGGCTCTGCGCCCTCGGCCTCGGCGTCCTCACCGTTCACTGGTTCAACTACAACGCCAACTTCCAGAAAACCGTCGATGAACTCGTCACCCTCGACGACATGATCCGCAACACGCCGGGCTGGGTGAAAGTCGCCCGCGCGGGCGACGACAGCGTCGGACTCGCCGTGGGCCGACCGACGGCGATGCGCTGAGCCTCCCCCACTCCCAAACGTCTCACCGCTTGGGCTCGCTCGAGCCGTCCGCCGCGCTTATGGGCGCGAACGCTTCCTCGGCCGCGGAGATCGCCCGGCTGAGCGCCGCCGCCTTGTTCACCGTCTCCTCGAACTCCTTCGCCGGCTCCGAGTCGTACACCACGCCGGCGCCCGCCTGCAAGTGGTAGGTCCATCGCCCCTCGCCGAGTCGAACGCGGTCCGTCGGCGCCACGATCGTCCGCAGCGCCAACGCGATGTCCATGTCGCCGTCCAGCGACACGTAGCCGAACCCGCCCGCGTACGGGCCACGTTTGTTCGCCTCCAGTTCGTCGATGATCTGCATCGCCCTGATCTTCGGCGCCCCCGACACCGTCCCGACCGGCAGCGACGAACGCAGCGCGTCCCATCCGTCCAAGTCGTCGCGCAGGGCGCCCGTGACCGTCGACGAGATGTGCATCACGTGCGAATACCGCTCGACCTCGAGCGCCGCGTCGATGGAGACCGATGCCGTGCGCGACAGCTTGCCCACGTCGTTCCGTGCGAGATCCACCAGCATGACGTGCTCGGCCGTCTCCTTCGCGTCGGCGAGCAGCTCCGCTTCGAGCGCGGCGTCGCGCTCGGTCGTCGCGCCGCGCGGACGCGTCCCCGCCAGAGGCCGGTTCGTCAGGACTCGGCGACCGTCCGCGTCACGCCGCAGCCGGCACAGAATCTCGGGCGAAGACGCCACCAGGATGCCCCCCCGCGCCTGCAAGTACACCATGTACGGCGACGGGTTCACCACACGCAGCGCACGATACACGTCGAACGGGTCGGCCCCCGATTCGCGCTCCAGCCGCTGGCCCAGCACCACCTGAAACACGTCACCCGCGCGGATGTATTCCTTCGCCCGCTCGACGACGCCGAAGAACTCGTCGCGCGACGTGTTCGATCCGCACCCGCGGGGCAGGCCCGTCGCCGCGTCGCGTTCCACCGGCGCCTCCGCGAACACGCCGGTGGTCATCGGCTCCGAGTGCGTGCGCAACGCGTGCAACGTCGCGCCAAGCCGTGCGCGCGCCGACTCGTACATCTCGTCCGCCGGGCGGGCGTCGCCGGGTTCGACCACCGCGAGATGCACCACGTGGACGAGCTTGGTCACGTTGTCGAACACCACGACCGTGGGGTAGAACGCGAAGTGCAGGTCGGGAAGCCCGCGGTCGTCCGCCGGCGCCGCGTCGAACGGCAGCTTGCCGGGCTCCGCGTACCGCACCACGTCGTAGCCCGCGAATCCGACAAACCCGCCGAGGAACGCGTCGGGCAGCGCATGATTGCGCGAGCGCTCGGGCGGAACGACCAGCCGGTACCGCCGGGCCCGCTCGCGTAGCGTGACGAGCGGATCGCCGGTCGTGTGCGACTCCGCGGAAGCCGCCCCGTGGGCCGAGGGTGCATGCTCCGTGATGGTGACGTCGTGCCGATGAGCGGCGATCTCGAACGACGGGTCGGCGCCGAGGATCGAATACCGCCCCTGCCGCTGCCCGCCTTCGACCGACTCGAAGAGAAACGACGGCGCCGTGCGCTCGTCCGGCGCGACAAGCCGGCGGTAGGCCAGCACCGGGGTGAGCTGGTCCGACAGCAGGCGGAGGCCGATCGGCACGGCGAGCGTGGCGTTCGGATGGGCCACGCGCGCGGCCTCGAGCGCTTCCGCGAACGCGGCCGGCGACATCGACAGAAGCTCGGAGGGCGGCGCCTTGGACGACATGCGGCACAGGGTACGCAGCAACGCCGGCTCGCTGCGGCACGGAGACCTTCCCCATGCCGCACCAGCGAGCGCACGATCGGCGTCCAAACGCCCGCGGTTCGCCGGTGAATCGCGGGCGATCTTGTCGCGCCCGGAGCGAACGCCTCAGCGCTTGGGCCTTCGATCCCCCCCTTGGGCCTTCGAGCCCCCCCGAGCGGGGCGTTCGCGGGACCGCGCGTCCCTGTTTTTCGTTGCAAACGGTATTTCCGGTTCAGCCGGTCCGCGGAGGGTCCGAAAAGCATTCTCACGGCGAAGGCATGGGCGTTCGCCGGCATTGTCCAACGTCGCCCGCTTCCAGCGGCGCCGGTCTCGCACGGTCATCTCACGCGGAGGCGTCACATGCCCGCCACTCAGCCGACCCGTTTCACTTGTCTCACCGTTGCGAGCGTCGCGGGCTTCGCCTGCACGCTGTGGCTGGTCGGCTGCTCGTCGCCGGCGCCGACTCGCGTGACCGCCGATCCGCACGGGTTCAACGCCGCGGGCAACACCAAAAACGCCGCCGACATCGATCCCGCCTTCGCCGACCCATTCACCGACCCCACGGCGATCGACGACGTCAGCGACACCGAGCCCGTCCTCATCGGCGCCTTCGCCAAAGCCAACCAACAGGCCGGCGTCACGACCGCTCCCACCTTCTCCATGTACGGCACCATGCCGAACTCACGCTCGACGGGCGAGAACTACCAGACCGTTCCCGACGCCACCGAGAACATCAAGCAGATCACCTTCACCGGCGAAGGCGTGGACTTCGACCCCTGCCTCACGCCGAACGGACAGAGCATCATCTTCTCCTCCACGCGGCACCGCCCGACGGCCGACATCTACATGAAGTCGATCGCCGGCACGGCCGTCACCCAGCTCACGTCCGATCCCGCGCACGACGTCATGCCGACGATCAGCCCCGACGGCAAGCGCGTCGCCTTCGCGTCCAACCGCAACGGCTCGTGGGACATCTACGTGATGAACACCGCCGGCGGGCAGGCCGTGCAGATCACCTTCGACTCGGCGCACGAACTGCACCCGACCTGGTCGCCCGACGGCGAAACCATCGCCTACTGCCGCCTCGGCGAGACCAGCGACCGATGGGAGATCTGGGTCGTCGATTTCGACCGCCCCGCTTCCCTCAAGTATCTCACCTACGGCCTGTTCCCCGAGTGGCAGCCCGGCGGCGACAAAATCCTCTTCCAGCGCTCGCGCGACCGCGGCGACCGCTTCTTCAGCGTCTGGACCGTCGATTACGTCAACGGCGAAGCCACCCAACCCACGGAGATCGCCAGCTCCTCCGTCGCCGCGATCATCAACCCCGCCTGGTCGCACGACGGGCAGTACGTCGCCTTCTCGACCGTCTTCAACCCCGACCAGCAGGAACAGGGCGCCAAGCCCGAGTACGCCGACATCTGGATCCAGGCGATCGACGGCTCGTCGCGCACGAACCTGACGGGCGGCTGGTTCGTGAACCTCATGCCGACCTGGGGCCCCGACGGGAAAATCTACTTCATCTCCGACCGCTCGGGCGTGGACAACATCTGGGCGATCGGCCCCGAGCAGGCCATCACCGCCGCCGGCAACCCGCTGCCGGGCTACACGAGCGAGTCGCAGTTCGCGACCGAACAGGTAAACCCCGACGGCAACTGAAACGCGACGGCGCGAACGACCGTCCAAACCGGGGCGGGGACAGCATCTCTCTCTTCTCTCTCCTCCGCGGCCCGGCAACTGCCGGGCCGCGTGACGTTTTCGCCGGGAGCAGCGACGAGCGAGCACAAACGAATCCCCGCCGGGGCTGGTGGGCCGCAGCGGGGGGAGGTACTGAGAAGGTCGCCTCCCGCGGTACGGCTTAAATACCGGAGGGGTCCGCGGGCGGAGCGGGTGGTGCAGGCGCGGGCAACGCGGCGATGAAGTCGCTGAACTCGGCAAGATGTTCGAAGCCTTCGTGGTGCCCGAGTTCAGCCACGAGGCCGTCGATCGCTCGCTGGATCGCGGGTCGAGCATGGTCGGGGCACCGGCTGACCGCCACGAGCAACTGACCGAAGAACGTCTCGTCAGTGAGCGTTTCGAAGAATCGGTCGTCACGCGGCGCCTGAGCCATGAGCGTCTCAAAAGACGCCCAGAAGGCGTCGGCCGCGGCGGGCTCAAGGTCGAACACGAACGCCGGGTCAGGCTCGCCGAGCGTGTCGAGAGCCATTGCTTCAAGTATGACCGCCTCGTGATACTCCGAGTCGGGGCATTCGTCTGGAACGTGTCGAGCTTTGAGCGCAGCGACGTGGGTTGTCCAGTCGCCTTCTTCGGGCGCCCCCCAATCGACGCTCTGCAGCACCGCACGGGCTGCGTTCTTGAGTATCTCGTCTCCGAGGCCTCTTCGAGAAACATCCGTTGGTCGTTCGTTCCGGAACGCGACGACCTCCCCCCATGCTTCAGCCAAAGGCGACGACGAAGGGCAGACGATGAGGTGTTCGAGCACCCGAAGCGTCGCCGGCTCTCTGAGGGCGTCGACGTAATGCCCGGTCCTCAGAGCGAGGGCTAGGGCGTAGTCGTCCGACGACGTTCGAACAATCTCGTCGAGACACGCGCGTGCGTCCGGCAGATGCTCCTCGCCGAAGAATTGCAGCGACTCGATCGCGTCGTAGCACCCGCGGCCGAGCGACTCATCGCGTGCAGCGTCCAGCAGAATCGCCGCTCGCCTGGGGCTATCGATCGTAATCATGTAGCCGCCTTCGGTGTCGACGAGTTCGGCGAGGATGCTGACGAGTCGCGACCGGGCGACGCCGGCCGCAAAGCGCGGATCGTTCTCCGCAGCGTCGAGCAACAGGTCGAGCGAAGCCGCCTTGCCGGACAGCCTGAGCGCCGTAAACGCGCCCTGGTCGCTCGTCTCGGCGATCGAGTCGACTGCTTGGGCGGGCGTGATCGGCACAGCCGACCCGTGCGCGGCGAACGAGAACATACAACTCAAGCACGAGAACAAAAGTACTACACTTTTATTTATATGCACGAATAAATCTTCTAGTTTCATGGATTACGGAAGACAAACTGCGAAGCGTTGCCATCGACGGGGTACTCCCTAACCCGGTTCAGCAACGCACGCGGGTTGAGATGCAGGGGCCGCGGATGCCGGGCCGCGTGACGTTTTCGCCGAGAGCGGCGACGAGAGAGCACAAACGAATCGCCGCCGGGGCGTGTGAAGCGATCGGGGTTCGGTTCACCGCGTCGGATCGACGCCGCCGTTGACGACGTCGATCAGGTGCTGCCGAAAGATGTCATATTGCGTTGACTTGTGAGGGCAATCGTCGATGAAGCGCAGAACCTCGGCCAAGTCCTGCGGCCGGACGGCGAGTAACGCGTAGAACGACCCATATCCTGTAGTGTTCAGCACCCTATAGACCGCAGCGTGGGGCTCAAGACCGCGTTGCCGGAAGGTGTGCCACCAGGTCGCCCGCTGTTGGTCGCTGAGCGTCATGTACAGCGAGTCGGGACCCAGGAACAGGTCCTGCGTCATCGCATCCACGATCGCAGCGTCGACCGAGGCGTACTCGACATCGAGCGGCTCGGCGTCGGCGAGCGCCAAGCGGTCGGCCGCGTCATCGAGATGTGCTTGCCATGCGTCGGTCGCGCCATCGTCGCTCCATTCGATTCGGTCGAGCAGGAAGCCCGCGGCCCGATTCAGAATCGCGTGTGCATGGCCGTCGGCCTGTCGTCCTCGCCAAACCGCGACTTTCCATTGTTGGCTGAGCTCTTCGTGATCCACTTCGCGACTCTCGGCGAGCGACAAGGGCTCGGCAACCGGGTCTTGCCACACGCCGGGCAACGAAGACGGGCTGATCAACAACCGTTCGACGGTGTCGATCGCGGCGGGATCGTCGACGACACCCAACGGAGCGGCCGCGTCAAGCGCGGCATAGAAGACGTGCGGGCACTCCGCGTTCGTGACTGCTGCAAGAACGGCGTCCCGCGCCTCGTCGCGAAACGCTTCGGCGAGCCGGGGCGTCGCCTCCACGGCGGCACGCCGAATCGCGTCCGCGTCTGACGCAACCGCCAGCACGAGCTCGGCCGTCCTCTGATCGTCGATCAACCAACCTCGCGATCGGTCGGCGTTGGGCAGCCGCAACAACGCCTCGAACGCTATTCGTCGCGGTTCGCCTCCGACGAACCGCGGATCGTGTTTCAGCGCCGCTACGAGCTCGACGCGAGCTTCCTCCGGTGTTCGCGTTTGGAAGAACGTCGAGGTCGGGTCCACTCCGCGCGGTGCAGCCACGAAGATGTCGAGTGACACGACCTCGTCGGCGTCGCCCGAGAGCGCCGTGTCCGGCGCTCGGTCGAGTCTGTCGGGCTCATGACTCGCGGCGCCCGCCGGCTGAACCGCACCGAAAGCGGCGAGAAAAACGAACGGCGACATGCGGATCGGCGACATGCGGAGGCTCCCTCGAAGTGCCCGAACAGGCGACGCGGACGGGGCGGACGGAAGGAACGGAGCGGCTGCATGCGAACACATCGCGAGCGACCCCGGACCGATTGCACCGTTGTTATAGGTACATGATGAAGCTTGCCGCCGGAGGGAGCGCGGTGCAAGGGTGTTCAGAAGTTTTTGCAAGCACGCCCGAGCGGTCGCTCGTGGCGAGATGCCTCCCCGCCGGACGGCGCCCGAAGAGGCGACGCCTGCCGCTCAGGCCCGTTCCTGCCGCTCGGCTGCGTCTTCTTCGTCTTCGACGATCTCTTGCAGCAGCTCGACGACCTCGTCCATGGTCTCGGGCCGATCGTCGGGGAACGGCTTGACGCAGCGATTGATGAGCTCCGACAGATCGACCGGCACGCGCGGGTTCAGCTCGTGGGCCGGCTCGGGCGCCTCGATCATGTGCTCGTCGATGCCTTCGAGCAGCGACTCGGAGTCTTCTTTAGTAAGCGCGGTGGGGATGTGCTGGCGCGTGAGCACCCAGTACATCGTCGCGCCGAGGTTGTAGACGTCGGTGCGCGGCGTGATCTCCCGGCGGTGGACCTGCTCGGGGGCGATGTAGTCGGGCGTGCCCTGGATGCGTTCCTTGATGGTGCCGATCTTGCAGGCCTGGCCGAGGTCGATGATCTTCACGTTGCCGTCGCCCTGCACGACGATGTTGTTGGGCTTCATGTCGGCGTGGACGTAGCCGCAGCGGTGCATGTGGGCGAGGCCCTCGGCGGTCTGGACGAAGATGCGCAGCGCGTCGCGGAACGTCTCGGGCGGGTGCAACTCGACCGACAGCCCGTCGACGTACTCCATGACCAGGAAGAGTTCTTTGAGCTGGATGAGCTTGGCGCGGCCCCTGATGACGCGGTCGATGTGCCGCAGCCGGGGGTTGGCGACCTTCTGGGCGATTTCGTACTCGGCCTGAGCCTGGTCGATGAACCGCTGATCTTTGGGTTCGTCTTTGCGGACGTGCTTGAGGGCCCAGACCTGCTTGGACTTGGCGTCGGAAGCGAGATAGATGATCGAGGCGGCGCCGCGGCCGACCTCGGCGATGACGTCGAAGCCGGCGAGCTTCGTCCCGGGTTTGGCTGGCTGGAAAGGCTTGGCCACGCTCGTCGTCATCCTGCTCCCCGCGCCGGTCGGCCTGGGGCTGCTCTTGGTCCGATTCGGTGCTCGGGGTTGTCCCGAGCGAGCCGCACAGTATGGCGGG
>Ga0207419_1000386_pt1 | contig 38026 bp, 30 predicted proteins | sample ElkSloMetagenome_4_FD_184723 | JGI IMG/M metagenome (GOLD analysis project Ga0207419, IMG submission 184723) | Hot spring microbial communities from Elkhorn Slough, Monterey Bay, USA - MD2A (version 2) | ecosystem: Environmental > Aquatic > Marine > Intertidal zone > Estuary: Microbial mat ...
TACCTCCCCATCTCCCCACCTCCCCACCTCCCTACCTCCCCATCTCCCCATCTCCCCACCTCAGAGGCTGAGGTTGATTGATACCGTATCCTTGGGCAAAGTCAACACCAATTTCTCTTAATAACTCGATGCTGGTATCCTGTTCAATAAACTCAGCAATTGTTTTAACTCCCATCGCATGACCAATCTTATTCACACTTTCAACAACAGCATATTCAACTTGATTTCGATGAATTTCTTTGACAAAACTACCATCAATTTTTAAATAATCTAAAGAAATATGCTTTAAATAAGTTAGCGAACTCATCCCACCCCCAAAGTGATCGATTGCACAAGAACATCCCAACTGTTTGAGGGTTTGAGTAAACTCTATCGTTTGAGACAAAGAGGCAATTGCCACCGTTTCCGGGATTTCAAAGCAAAGGGTTTGATTTGGAATTTTATTGGAAGTTAATTTAACTTTGAGAAACTCGATAAATTCTTGATTTTTAATACTACTCTCTGATAAATTAATCATATATAAATGATTGTTTAACTGTTGATAATACTCTAAAAAATTCTGAACCACCCATTGATCAATTTTGATCATTAAATCATAGCGTTCAGCCGTGGGTAAAAACGCCATCGGAGGCACTATATTTCCCGCTTCATCGACTAAACGTAATAATACCTCATAATATTCTCGGGGGTTTTTCATCTCCTGAAGTGGAATGATTTTTTGAGCATAAAGATGAAACCGATTTTCAGACAACGCCCGATCAATCTCTTTAATCCATTGTCTTTCTTGTTGTCGTTGAATGAGTTCACGATCTTCAATTTGATATACATGAATACAGTTCCGACCCCGAGCCTTTGCCGCATAACAAGCCGCATCCGCTGCACCGAAAACACTCGCAACATTCGACGTATCAGCATCAATTTTCACTAACCCAATACTCACTCCTATCGAAAAAACTTTATCCTCCCAATTGAAGCGAAAATCTTGAATTAATTTTCTCACCGTTTCCGCAACTTCTTGTCCGTCTCCCAAAGAACAACCATGCAACAACAACCCAAATTCATCTCCTCCCAAACGCGCCAAACAGTCAGCCGCACGTACTCGGGTTTGTAGTAAAGCGGTGACTTGACGCAACAGTTCATCTCCGGCTGGATGGCCACAACTATCATTCACCTGTTTGAATTTGTCTAAGTCCAGAAAGCAAAAGATATACTGCTGTTCTTCGGTTTGAATTGAGGTAATCGCCGCTTGGATTTTTTGCTCAAAGGCTTGTCGATTAAGTAGTCCGGTCAGGTGATCGTGGCTGGCTTGCCAAGACAGTTGACGGCTTAATAAACGGGATTGAGTGACATCTCGAAACACCACGACCACCCCCTGAATTTGACCTTGACGATCTTGGATGGGAGCCGCAGAATCTTCAATCGCATATTCTGTCCCGTCCCGAGAAATCAGCAGGGTATGGTGAGACACATGAACAGTATCGACTTGAGAGAACACCCGTTGAACAGGATTTCCTAAGGGTTCTCGGGTGGTTTCATTGATGATTGTAAACACTTTAGAAAGGGATTGTCCGCGAACGGCTTCATTTTTCCATCCGGTGAGTTGTTCGGCGATGGGATTGAGATAGTCAATCTTTCCGCGTTCGTCAGTCGTAATCACTCCATCCCCAATTGATTCTAGGGTGATTTGAGCCAGTTCTTTTTCTTGAATTAGAGCTTCTTCAATCTCATGTCGATGTTGTATTTCTTGTTTGAGTTGAGTATTGACGGCTAACAGTTCAGTGGTTCGTTCTTCGACTCGTTGTTCTAACAAAGTATTAACTTGGCGAAGCTGTTCTTCGACTTGTTTGCGTCGGTTAATTTCTTGTTGAAGATATTGAATTTGTTCTTCGAGTAACAAAGTCAGGCGACGAACAGAGAGATGAGTTTTGATTCGACTGATCGCTTCTTCCGGATGGATGGGTTTAGTAATATAGTCAGCCGCTCCGAGTTTTAATCCTTTGACTTTATTATCAGTTTCAGAAAGAGCCGTCATAAAAATCACCGGAATATCTCGGGTTACAGGTGAGGCTTTTAACTGACGACAAACCTCATATCCGTCCATTTCAGGCATTCTGATATCGAGTAAAATGAGATCGGGTTGTTGAGAGACTGCAATCTCTAATGCTGATTCTCCAGTTTGAGCGACCAAAACTTTATATTTGACTCTCGACAAAGAAGCACATAATAATTTGAGATTGAGTGGATAGTCATCAACCACTAAAACGACACCTAAGTTCAAGTCTTGTTTCATCATTTGTTGTTAAAATCATCTCTCTTATTATTGATTATCGCACTTAATTTTATAGATCGTTATCTCAATAAGTGCTTTAATCGCCTCTACAGATGTGCTATGACAAGTCTCTACACCCGTGAACCGTTTTTTCTATGATTGAAATGCGACCCCTGAAGTCCGATACTCAACTTAAAATGTTATCAATTTTTTCAAGATTAAATTAGCGGTTATGATTCCTGTCGGCGAACATCAAGATCTCTGGTGAAAAACTGAAGCCTCAAACATAACATAAAATTTAAAAAACAATGCTACATCTGTATATTTATTCTTCAAAATTTCCTGGATTTGGAATAGATTAAATAACGACCGAGCCAGAAGCGATACTAGAGAAATCAACTTCGCTCTTTTATTTTTAGAAATAGCGGGATTTCAAACCAAACTGCTCAACCGACAAACCGTTTATTTGCAGGGGACACAACAACGCCTGACTATTCTTAGGCTGACTACTCTTAGGATTGTAAACCCTAATCTTCCAATCTCCTCATCTTCCGATCTATACCCGAAGGAGGATTTGTGTTGATTTGTTATGAATTCTTGGCAATTTAAAATTAAAAATGTAACAATGAATACATAAATTAAAAAACTCACCTTGATGAGCTAAGTTCTTTTTCGTTCAGAGACGAGGAGCGATTACGAAGATGAAACTAACCTATCGGACAATTAGCTATGAGCAGCATCAGCCTCCCCTTGACATCGTAGAAAGCGAACTGGGGGGCAAATATCGGGGAAATGCGTGGCAAGTTCACTATCCCAGACATATTCCTGTTCCCTTACCGAACCCCAGCTTGAAATATCGGGGAGTTGCTTACCAGGCAGAGGATGTCAGAACTACTGAACGTGAAGGAATGGTCAGGGTATCCCAACAGAGTCAATCTCAACCTTCTGTTCAGACTCCAGCAGAAGTGACTCCAGAACACTTGATTACGGTTCATACGGCTAATATTTGTCGAGTTCTTGAACATCGCCGACAAGTCGCTCAGGAACTCGGAGATGAGCAGTTGTTGAAAATGTTAGAGTTAGAAGCTCAACAACTGGCTTGTTAGTTTCCCTGTAGAAATTATTGTATACAGAAAGCTGACACCGTTGCACTTTTGGGGTAAAAACATTTTCTCTTTAACTTGGTCGTCTATATCTCTATAATCGTCTATCTTCCTCTCGAACCCTAAACTAATCCATTAGGTTTCCGAAGAAAATAGACGATTAAACCATTCCTGAAAAGGCGATTTTGTGTTGTAATAGTTGGGCTGGTTTATTCCCTAACAATGTTCTCATTACCCTCACATCAATCGACAGATTTATTGTCAGACGAATTGGAGATTATTGATAATTAATTTTAGAGACAGATATCCCGAAACCTGTTGTGGGGTCTGTCATTTCATAACGAGAAATTTTAACTTTTCCCGGTTTTGTGAGATAGAGTTCTTGGTTTTGATCGCGTTTTAAAGAAGTTTGAGGGGTTTCGGCTGTGATCCCTATGATACTAACCGTAATTAAAGCAATTGCAGCCGACATTTTGAAGGAAGTGTTGAGGCTTTTGGAGTTAGATATGACGGATTTACAAAGCATAATTAATTCTCCTAAAAATACTTAAATTTAGAGTTTTAAATCCTCAATTAATTTAGGGCTTAACTTAGCGATAAATTGCTATTTAATCAGTCTTGAATTCTGTTAAAAATGAAAGATTTTGTTTGAGACTGAATCCAAGTTGAGAATTTTGAGGCTGAGTCTGAAGCACCAGAACGGTAATGATTGCGATCGCTGTCATACAAGCTTCTGTGACGCTCAGGGGGTGGCTTTTAAGGCTCTGTCGAATGCAGTTTTTCTGGAGTGAGTTCATTTCACAAATCCTTTTTTATGTAGAACGGTCTGTCTATTTATGATTATGTAGACAGGTCTGTCTATTGTCAAGTCTTTTTTGAAAATTATTTTTGGGGTGGAGGCTGTCTAGTCATTTCAGGGAAGAATGGGATACGATAAGATTATACAGACCTGTCTACACAGATTCTATGGCAAAGACAAAATCATCCTCTCGTTCCTGTGTGCGCGATCGCATTTTGACAACGGCATCTGAACTGTTCTACAAAGAAGGGGTGCAGAATGTCGGTATTGATCGGATTATTGCGGAGTCAGGTGTCGCTAAAATGTCCCTGTATAACCACTTTAAATCTAAGGATGCGTTAATTGCGGCGTGGTTGCAACAGCAGGATGAATCTTGGCGTACTTGGTTTCAAGAGACGGTAGAACGCCTGGCAACTCAACCCGAAGATCGGGTATTAGCGATTTTTGATGCACTGAAAGAATGTTTTGAGCAACCTGATTTTCGCGGTTGTGCATTTCTCAATTCAGCGGTGGAGTTAGTTGACCCAGAACATCCAGGCTATCAGGTTTCTTTGGAGCATCAACAAGCGACTTTTGACTATATGCTCTCTCTGGTGAAGGCGGCTAATTTACCGGATGCCGAAGAACTAACCGAACAGTTGGTGATCTTAGCTGTGGGTGCGACGGTGGTGGCGATGATGAAACGCAATTCCTCTTCGGCTATGCAGGCTAAACAGGCGGCGGCGCAGTTAATTGCCGAACGTCAATTGGTAAATTCGCGATCGCAAAAGTGAATATCAGTAAGGTTGTTTGTGAGTTAACCCACCCAGACTCAAGATTACCAAGGGCTACCAATTAGGGTAAAACCCGCCCAGTAAAACGGATGAGACAGACTAACATCACCCCGAACCGCAATTTCTGGCGGTAACTCCACTTCTCCAGTCAGTGTCTTTTTCTCATAGATTAAATTTCCCCCTTCTAAACGAACTTTCCCCTGTAACATGGCCAGTTGAGCTTGTCTGAGGGCCTCTGCTTTAATCGGACTATGTAACAACGCATCATAAAACGTACTCATCAACCCCAACGTTCCGGCATCACTGACGTACCACAAACTGGCGAGGGCTGACTTCACCCCGGCTTGGATGGCGAGTCCTGCAAAACCCAATTCTGCATCTTCATCTCCGACTGCGGTTGTACAAGCGCTCAAAACTAAAAGTTCGACGGGGGGTTGATCTAAGCGTAACTGACGCAGTTCATTTAACCATAACTTTTGATCCCAAAATTGAATATAAGAACGGTTTGCACCTCCGGCTAAAAACTCCCCGTGAGTGGCTAAATGAATAATCTCAAATTGTTTTTGCTTGCGTTGGGTGGTGAGGTTATCAATTGTAAATTCTTCATTGAGAAAAGATTGACCTGACCATTGATCTTCCTGCATAATTAAATTGAGTTCGATGGGAACCGCAGGTAAAGGTTCTTGCGCGGGGTCAGAAAATTTGGAGGCGCCCATTGCTAGAACTTGAGAATTTTTGAGATTAACATAACTGGTATCGGTTAAACTTAAGCTAGGAATTAACGCTAAACTGTAGTCTTCTAAGAGAAATTTTTCGCCGTCGTATAATGCTGCAATGGGTAAAGTTCTTAAGCCCGCATCCATAGAAAAAATTAGAGTCTTGACTTGATGTTTTTCTAACTCTGCTTTTAAGGGTAAAATTAACCAATCATAGAGTTTCTTTCCATTGACCTGATATTCAGTATCACTCAGACGACTGGGAGTCCGAATTTGATTGCTAAATTCTCGCACGACTTCTAACAGTTCTTCTCGTTGAATTTGGATACTTTTAAATAAAGGTTGACCATCGGGTAAGACTAAGCGAATTTCAAGTTGATTGGCTTGTACTGAAACATAGACAATTGCAGGTTTGTGTCCGGTGAGTTTAGTAATATCACTCAGCGTCTGACGAATACTTTGATCACTAACTGGATTTTTGTTGATATTGTCACCAAAATATTTAATAAATTCTTGACCACGAAATAAATCAATTTGTAAGACAGATGAGGAGAATGTAGAAGTTGCGACTTGATCGTTAGAAATGGTTGTTCCTTCAAGTTGAATGGGAATATTTTCAATGTCTTGGGATAATTCTTCATTATTCTCTAAATTATCCTCTGTGATTGTTTCTGTCTGTGAATCTACATTTTCACTGACTGGAACTTCAGCAACTTCTGAAGGCGTAGATGGATTTTCAGTTGTAGGTTCTACTCCATTCTCTTGAATCACGGGTTCTTGATTATCTGGGGATTGATTTGGACTTTCGGTTTCTAGATTATCTTCATTAGACTCTGGTTTTTGAGGCGGATTTGCAGAGTTGCTGGAAGGAGGAAAAGTGGTAACTTCTCCATTGGTAATCGCCCCGGCTGTACCGTTTAAAGTTGCATCTCCGATTTCAAAACTACTGTTTGCAGATGAGGGAATAATGATGTTTCCCCCTTCGCTAGACCCAACCGCAGATAAACTTGCTTCAACTTGATTTGCAGCTTGAAAGGTTCCCGTCGCCCGAAAAAACTGCTGGGTACTAATTTCAATATTTCCTCCGGTTTGGGCGGCTTCTGTGTTAATCGAAGTGACTTCAATATCATTGGGAGAAACTAAGCGGATATTGCCTCCATTTCCCTCGGTTGAACTGGCTTCTAGGGTTCCTGTTGTAATCCGATCTCCTGACTGAATTGTAATGTTTCCTGCATCTTCTGTGGCTGATGAACTGAGATTTCCGGTCACAATTTCACCCTGTTCACTGGTGAGGCGAATCTCTTGACTGGAAGTAATATTATTGGTTTGAATTTGATTTTGGGCTTGAATATTAACTCTGGTTAGATTACTATTTTGATTGGTGATAATATTTCCTTTAACTATCACATCACTGCCTTGACTAACAAGATTCACTTGAGGATTTTGTAGAGATGAATTGGAGGTGGAGTTTGAGGAAATGCGGATGTTTCCGGTTTCAATTGCTTCTCCGGCTTGCAAATTAATTTCACCACTCGATTGTAAATTTCCGCTAGTAATTTGACCGCTAATACTGGTGAGTTGTAAACTTTGACCTGTTGTGTTAATATTACCTAAGAATAAATTGCCATCCGCTTCGATTTGAATCGCTGCATTATCAACCCCTGTAATTGTTCCTTGTGCAACCACAAAACCTGGAAAATTTGGCGATCGCAATCGGACTGGATCACGAAACGTAATATCTCCTGCTATGGTTAGGGGACTACTGGTATTTGACCGACCAATCGTAATTAATTCAAACCCATTTCCGAGGGCATTCAAATCTGATCCACTCAATTCTAAAGCTTCAGTATTGGCATCATTTCCGAGTGTAATCGCTTGACGGTTATTGTAGGGCTGTAATAGTAGAAACCCCCGACCCATAATTGAGTTATTTCCTCCTACTAAATCGATCTCATCTGCGGTTAATTGTATTGTTGCTTGTGGGTTTCCTGTATTTTGAATTTGTTGAGAAGTAATGCGCCCTGACTGACTGGTAATGGTAATATCTTGACCATTAGTTGTTAGATTTCCTAAAGTAATATCATTCAAAGCGTTTAAAGTCAAACTGGCATTATCTACACCTGTCAATGTATAAGGACTCCCCGATGAAGTCGTTCCCATATTAATTCGACCAAAAGGAGATTGAATCAACGTCGGGTCTTGAAACGTTGAATTTCCATTAATATAAATGCTACCTCTACTGTCAGGTCTTCCAATAATAATTTGAGTAAAACCATCTTGCAGTGTTGTGATTTCATCGGTTGTTAAATCCATCGTTAAGCCGGAATTAGTATCCGAATTACCAATCACAATATCCTGGGCATTTGTTGCGGGTTGAAGAATTAGATTTCCGGTTCCTTCTACTAAACTTGTTAGATTAATCTCATCACTGGTGAGGGTAATATCTCCAGTTGAACTAGCTTTTGTTTCTCCTAAAGTTAGGTTGCTATTCTCAAAGCCACCTGTGCGAATTGCCTCAGCCTCGATTTCAACTTCTGCTTCTAAATTAATATCACCCCCTACGGTTCTTCCTTTAGCATTAACTGAATTTAAACTCAGTCTTTGAGGGGTACTAATCTCAATATTTCCTCCACTACCCTCCGCCGAAGTCGCATCTAAACTATAAGAATCTGATAAAAAATCGATGTTCCCTTCTTCACTATTAATCCTAATATTTCCAGCCTGTTGTGAACCCGAACTATTAATTAAATCAATTTCAATATTTTCAACTGCATTCACAGTCACCTCACCCGCTTGACCCGCAGTAGAATTCAAAGCTTGAGTCGAAAGTTCACCTGTGGTAAGATTCCCACCACTATTAAGAATGATATCCCCACTATTATTTAAACCACTCGTTTGTAAATCTGCGGTTAAAATTTCACCTTGATTGGTGGTAATCGTAATATTTCCACCCTCACCCAAAGAATTAGTTGTTGAAAGCTGACCTGTTTCAATCTCTCCATTCATACTCGAACTCAGAGAAATATTACCGCCATTGGTAGACAGATCACCAATCGTTAGATCAATTCCTGTAATCAAAATATTTCCGCCTGCGGTTTGTAAAGTATCGTCAGGACTCATTAAAAATGATCCTTTTCCATCTCCATCTGCATCTGCCGTAAACGTGACTGATCCGCTAGAGGCTTGGAAATTGAGTTGATTGTCTTCGAGATCATTTATTGTAATATTATCTCGCGCTTCTAAAATAATATCGGCTGTTTCTGCAATTCGTTCTAAACGAGTCTCAGAAATCGTAAACTCTGAGGGATTATTCTCGGCTAAAATCTGATTATCTCGCAGAGAATTTTCATTTTCTATTGTGTCATTGCCATCGAAAATGGTAATATTAAGAGGATCTAACAACAAGGTGCCAACACTTCCATTCGCCCCTCGCAAATCTACATTTCCTTCAACCGTTAAATTCCCATAACTTGAAATTTCTGCAAACCCACCATTTCCGGTCACACTCTGGGCGCTAATCTTCCCAAAAAATCGAGTGTCTCGGTCTGACCAAATAATAATCTGTCCGGCATTTCCCTCGACTTCTGCATTGGCTAAAATCGAAGAATTACGATTAATAAAAGTAGAATTTGCATTCGGAATTAACCCACTTCCTCGCTGATCTCCCCCTATTCTGACGGTACCTCCCCCGTTAATACCAGAAACGTCAACATGGCTATCGACCAACCCCACCGTCTCCCCAACGATATTCACGCTTCCGGCTGCTGCGGTGACATTTCCTGAAACGACGGCGACACCGCTAGAGGTGGGAATTTCAGTCCCCGAATTGGTTAACTCTACCCGACCATCGGCGAGTACCGTCACTCCTGTCGCATGGTTGCGATCGCCTCCGGTTAACAGTTGCGGTAGGGATAAGGGGGCAATTTCTGGCGAATCACTTCCCCAGTCTGCTGTCGCCACTTCTAAATTGAGTAAATGTCCAGCTTGGCTGATCCGGAGAATCTGTTCACCGGGAATGGCGGCTATGGTAATTTGGCCACCGGGCGCACTCACTGTTCCGGTGTTAATGACATTACTTCCTAATAAGCTAATATTTTCTCCAGAAGCTACTGCAAGTGTACCCTCATTAATGATACTCCCCGATCCGGTTGTTGAAAATCGAAAGGCACTAGGACTCCCGACCAAGCTGGCATAATCATTACTTCCAATCGCATTAAACCAATTTGAACCCAGTCCGACTCCGGTTGCTGTCGTCACGGTAAAGGAAGCGGGAACATTTAAACTTGCATTTGATCCAAAAATCACCCCCGCAGGGTTCATCAAAAATAAATTCGCATTCCCCCCTGTCATCTGAATTAAACCATTAACAACAGAAGCATTCCCCCCAACAACCCGAGTGAAAATATTCTGAATAGAATTATTGGATAAAAAGTTAGCAACCTGTCCAGACTCAACATTAAAATCGGTGAAACTATGAAATAAATTTGCCCCGTCTGAGGATAACTTTCCCCCTTCTATATCAATCCGATTTCCTTGTTGATGGGTGACAGTGTTGGTACTGTTGGGTTCAGGAACAATCGGTTGAGCAACAACTTTTTTTGATTTAAAAGCAGAGAAGATTTTACATCGCCAGCTATCGGGAAATTCGTAAGTTTCAAAAACTAAAAGCAATGTCAGTAGCGGTAGAGAGAAGACCACTGACTTGAAGTAACTGCTGATATTCATCAAAAATTCTCCTGGGAAACTCCCGTATCAACCAGTTTAACAGTTGTTGTAAAAGGTCACGAGTCTACCCCTGATAGCTTGTCTTAAATCTTACCGAGTCCAATCTCTTAAATAGGTTGAATTTTTACACTTAACCTCCAGAGAGTCAAGTTGCAGAAACTTTAAATTTAGGTCAATCTTTCTTCAAAGAAAGCTCTCGTCAAGTATAGTAGATTACAGGCAATAATAACGCAAATCTATCAAAAATATCATTATGCGTTTGATTGGCTTAACTGGGGGCATTAGCACCGGAAAAACAACCGTCTCCAACTACCTTGCCGAGATGTACCCGTTTCCCATTTGGGATGCAGATGTTTATTCTCGCCAGGCCGTACAGCCCAACTCCCCCGTCTTGCAGACCCTTGTTCGTCGCTATGGTACTGGTATTTTACTTTCTGATGGTAGCTTAAATCGCTCCCAACTCGGTAATATAATTTTTAATAGCTTAACAGAACGTCACTGGGTCGAAAAGCAAATTCATCCGGTTGTCCGCGATCGCTTTTCTGACAACATTACCAAACTTCAGTATGAAGCGGGTAAAAATGCGACTGCGATTTTGGTGATTCCTCTGTTGTTTGAAGCAAAAATGACCGATTTAGTGACAGAAATTTGGGTGATTTCTTGTTCTCCTCCACAACAGCAGTTACGTTTGATCCAACGGAGTAACGGTTCTCTCAGCGCTAAACAAGCCCAAGCGAGAATTGACAGCCAGATGCCTCTTGAGCAAAAGTGTAAAATGGCAGATGTGATTTTAGACAACTCCTCGACTTTAGAGGAACTCTGGCAACAAGTTGATGATGCGATCGCCAGAACGTCCTAAAATCTTGTTCAAACCATTACTCAAATAACTCATGGATGTTATTCCTGCGATTGATTTACTCGAAGGACGTTGTGTAAGATTATATCAAGGCGACTACGACCAAGCCCAAACCTTCAATGATGATCCGGTTGCTGTTGCCCAACAATGGGAAGATCAGGGCGCGACTTGGTTACATTTAGTTGATCTCGATGGCGCGAAAACCGGTCAACCAACGAATCATAAAATTATAGAGGCGATCGTCAACGCTGTTAATATTCCGGTACAAGTCGGCGGTGGGTTACGCAGTCGAGATACCGTTGCAACGTTGTTAAATTTGGGCGTAAACCGGGCAATTTTAGGGACTGTTGCAGTCGAGAACCCCCAACTGGTGGCAGAGTTGTGTCAGGAGTTCCCGAAACAAATTGTCGTTGGAATTGACGCCCGTGATGGGAAAGTTGCCACCCGAGGATGGCTAGAAACCTCGGAAGTGTTGGCCACCGAACTCGCCGATCAGATGGCGCAGTTGGGGGCTAGTGCCATTATTTATACTGATATTCATCGGGATGGTACCTTACAAGGGCCGAATAAAGCCGCGTTGCGAGAAGTTGCTTCGGAGGTTGCTATTCCCGTTATCGCTTCCGGGGGAATTAGTTCGGTGACAGATTTATTGAGTTTGTTATCCCTAGAACCCTTGGGCGTAACGGGGGCGATTGTGGGTCGCGCTTTATACACCGGAGATGTGGACTTGAAAGAAGCTATTCAAGCTGTGGGTTGGGGACGTTTGCAGGATATTCCGCCCGATTTTGGGGGTTCAGCTTTAGCTTAAAGCAAAATCAATCCCATTTCTCAACCGTCGGATGATATAGCCAGTTTCCTACTTTGTTGGGATCATCAACATATTTTTTCAGTGCCGGATCTGGCCAGATGTGTAGTTTATCCTGACACCCGACTGCGATCGCTGCGGCTTCTATATCGTCCCATTGTCTCAAAAAATCTTCCGCCCACGAACGTTTTGTCATCACAGAGTTAACCCATTCTAAACCCGCTGCAAGCATTCGTTTTCCATTTGTACCCCTGGCGTTGATGGGTTCCCAAAAAATCACTTCGGGTTGAAGCTGCATGATTTTTTCTAGATATTTCTCAAAGTCATTTCGCGTCAAACTGGGTGGAGTTGGCGCCATTGCCACATAGAGACGACATCCCGCTTGATGACCTTTTAATAATGCTTCATAACGTTTAGAAGGAGGGGGGGCTTGGGGTTCAATTTGACGGCTGAGTTGATCGTCTAAATAGGGTAAACTCATCCCAACTGTAATATTAGGATTAATTAGAATATCAAGATCATTAATCCATAAAGGACTGCGGGTTAAAATTCGGACTCTTTTACCTTTTTCTGATAAAATCTGAACGACATGACGAGTAATTTCAGCCGTTTGTTTATTTTGATAGGGATCGGTACCGGAACACAATAAAACAACGCCTTTCCCTGACGGTGTTACATTCCAGGTTCTTTTACGTTCTAAAATTTTCTTCAATTTCTCGGGAATATCTTCACGAATTAAAAGGTATTGTCCCCAGTCCATTTGAGGGTTATTGACTCCTTTTTCGTGAAGCTGCGCCTGTCTTGTCCGAATGGCGGGTGTTGAAGGAACATAACAATTATGAGTCGCTAATCCATTGGCAAAAAATGTGTGTGTTGAGGTTTGGATATCTACTACGTCAACTAACCCCATTGGGATTTTATCAATAACCTTTGCTATCTTAATCCCTTTTAATGCCCCTCCTATTATCTTTTCGGACTTCCTGTTTATAGCAGGACAAAAGGTTGAGAAAAATCGGACAATTTCTGAAAACCCCCCAAGAAGTCGAAGACTAAAACAGCAGCTTTCATACTTTTCAAGTTTAAAACTAAACCCAAATGAGCTTGCGTACTTTTGAACTCGGTACAAAACAGGTGATGTTTTTTGAGAAAGCCGAAACGATTGGTTGAAGGAGCCTTCTGCGTCAAAAAATCCCGATACAAATCCTCTGTGATACTCAACCGTATCCAAAGGGGCAGCAAGCAAGTTAAACAATTTTTCACACTGGGCTTGAGAACGAGTTTCCACTTTTTTAGCTTCTCGATGTTTATTATTGCCTTTGTAGTATGGACGAATATTAACAGATATACCGAACTCTAAAAGGTACTCTACCAATCTTTCCAAAGGTTCAAAATCGCAAAGAGCAACCCTCCAGTATGGCGTGTAATCCCCCTTGTAAATCTCGTTAGGGTCAAACCTGAATGTTCCGTCCCCTTCTGTCATTCCTGCGATATAACCCAGTTTATAGTCAGTTGTAACAGCGAAACAATTAGACAGTCCGATGCTCCTAATTGTAGAAAATCCATCTTTTCTTCCTTGCGAAACAGTTGTCAAGTTTTGAGTTGACAACCATTTGCCTCGGGAATTCAACCATCCATGATTTGACGTTGCAATTACTTCTCCTGCGTCTGTAACAATTTTTGTCGCTTCTTGCTTACTCCACTGAATCGCCTCTATAGTGCTTTTACGGAAAAATCGATAAACATGACTGGTAGGATTTTCGTCAAACCCCAAAAGTACATCACCGACTTTGGCATATTCTAGTTTTCGCCAAACTAGATCTGAGTAAAGAATTAAAGTTTCGGGGGAAAGACAAAACGTACATCCATGCAAACAGCCAGATGCTATATTAATTACATAGTCGCACAATCCCTTTTTATTCAGATTACTGTTCTGAAGCGGATTGACAATGGGTTCAGTTCCTCTGACAGTAGTAGACATGGCTATTGACTACATTAATGATCTAAAAAGTTATCGGCTTTTAGATAATAACTTTCTTAGTTTAGATTGTTTATTTTATCACAGATAGAACAAATAATCAATATATAATTTCATTGATTTAATATTGGGATTTTGAAGTATGGAAAAACAAACTTTTGGCGGAGATTGGACTGAAGAAAAGTTAAACCGAGTCAGTAAATATTTAAAAGCTTATTCAACAATTATGAATAAGTATAATTTCAACTATGCTTATATAGATGCTTTTGCAGGAACCGGATATAGAACACTGAAGGACGAAGATGAACCCAATACTTTGCTGTTACCAGAACTGGTGGAGCAAGAATCGAAAAAGTTTTTAGATGGATCGGCACGAATTGCACTTCAAATCAAGCCGGAGTTCAAAAAATATATATTCATTGAAAAAGATGAAAAAAAAGTTAATGAATTAGAAAAGCTTAAAATCGATTTTCCCAATTTATCAGAACGGATTAGTATCGTTCACTCTGATGCAAATTTTTATCTAAAAGATCTATGTCGTAAAGACTGGAAAACACGGCGTGCTGTTCTTTTTCTTGATCCCTTTGGTATGCAAATTCCCTGGGAAACTATTGAATTAATTGCTCAAACAAAAGCTATTGACTTATGGTATCTTTTCCCATTAGGAATAGCAATTAATCGATTACTAACCAAAGATGGCAATATTAGTGAATCAAGAAAAGCCCGACTCAATGAAGTATTTGGGACAACAGGCTGGTATGACACATTTTACAGAAATACAGAACACACAAACTTATTTGGAGACACATATTCTACAACGGAGAAAATCGCAAACTGTGAGTCAATAGGTCAATATTTTACAGAAAGACTAAAGATAATTTTTGAAGGTGTAGCCAAAAATCCTCTTGTTCTATGTAATTCTAGAAATACACCTTTATACCTACTCTGCTTTGCAGCCGGAAATAAGAAGGGAGCATCAACCGCGATTAAAATTGCTCAAGATATACTCAAAAAATAGGATTTTGGTTATTTTTTAGAGAACTATTCGATAGAAATGAGGAACTTTGAAAGCTACACCAGTAAGTTTCATTCAACAATTACAGTGTTGAACGCAGGGGCGATAACTGTTTAACGAGTTCATCGGGTTGTCCGGTGAGGTGGTTGGCGAAGCGTTGGGCGAGGGGAGGAACAAAAACCAACGGGTTACTAAATCCTGAAAAAATATGAATTCCAGTTAAATCAGGTATCGCCCCAACTAAAGGTAAACTATCAGCAGTAAACGCGACTAAACAATGATACCAATGAGCGGGTAAATCTTGTAAACTGGGTAAAATTTTCCCAATTGCGTTGCGAATTTGGGCTTCACTTTCTGCCGGATTAATTTTAGTATTCGGATCACTTAACACCCGAGACGGCTGACCAATTCGCATTTGTTTATTTAATAATTGTACCGCACTGGCATCAATAATTAAAGGCACAAATTCATGTCCGGGTTCATCCCAAAGCGGTTCAAATTCGGGCTTGGCGGCGTCGGCTTCGAGTTGAAAGCGTTCCATTCCCGCAGACATGACAACGGTTCTGAGGTTAATCTCAACGGGGGGCGTTTCTAATACTTCGGTATGAGTAAAATGTAAGCGAATCGAAATTCCCGCCGAACTTAATAAACTCCGGCTTAAACCTCCTGCACAAATCGCAGTATTTTCGGCTTTATAAGTCTCATTTTTAGTTTGAACGCCTGTAATCTTATTTCCCTCTTTTACTAACTCAGTAACGGTCGCAATTTCTAGTTTTCCGCCAAGTCGTTTAAAAGCGTCTAAATAAGCAAAATTGGTTTTTTCGGGGGAAATATGACCATGACGAACTGTAAAGGCTGCGGCGATACCGTTGGGGTTGAGAAGGGGTTCAATTTCACAAGCTTCTTCTGGTCTTAATAAACGAGGTGGTGTGATAAATTTAGTATAACTTTCGGCAATTTGTTCGGGATTTTGTTCGGGAGAAACGGTTAAAATCAGGTCAACTTCTCGAAACTCAGTATCGGCTTCTAATTCCTCGGATAAGGTTTGATGACGTTGTTTTCCATCTTCACAGAGTTGACGAGTTAGGGGGGTGCTTCCCGACCAATACGCGAGTCCACCGTAACTGTAACGAGTGGCGTTTTCAAAGGTGGGATTTTCTTCAATGAGAAGAACTTTCAGCCCCTTTTTCGCCAGTTCATAACTGAGGCTTGTCCCGGTAATTCCTGCACCAACGATAATCCAGTCATAGGTTGTCATCAGATTAATATTGTGTAGATTTTGCTTCTATTTATATTTTGCCCTAATTTGACCGAGTATTGCAATCAATTTTTAGGGTGAGATCGGGTCTAATCAATGGGTTTGTATAAAATCGTTTTTCCCCGCCGCTTTCCTGAGTCTTCCCAACCTCTTTGTTGCAATTCTCCAATGCGATTGAGAGTGGTAATATAAGGTGCAGAAACTCCTAAAATCTCACCTAATTCTTTAGCCGTTTTTAGAGTAAGAATATCGTTTTTTCGTGGAGATCGTGTAGGTTGGGGTTGTTCGGGGGGTGAAGTTGGGGCTGAAGGTTCACTTCTAACTGGATCACTAATATTGAATTTGAGATGACGTTCAAATACTTTTTCAATTAATTGATCGAGTCGATTTTCAACTTGATGTGATAGATAATGTTCTAGATTTTTTTGGAGATAATCTTCGACAATTTCTTCCAATTTTTGAGTCAAAATTTCCTCTAAGTTCATTGGAGAAAGTTGAGAATTTTTTTCAGTATAATTTTTGTCGGTTTGTTCTAGATAGTTAATGATTAATTGATTTAAAACTTTGGGTGTTGTGCTGTCTTGTTCAATGCACCTAGCTTGAAAACGTTGCCATAATTCCTGGCTAATTTTAAAGCTTGCTAGGGTTGTTTCGTTTACCTCTTGTTTGTTTGATCGCTCTACCAACGATTTTACCCTAATTTTTTCAACTGTTTATATATAAAAAGTTTAGCAAAAAATTGAGCGATTATAACTATTAGAAAAGATTTTCAAATAGTTATTAAAAAGTTTTTCTATTTATTTTCCGATTAATAAGAGTCTTTTTCAATAATAAGATCGATATACCGCTTTGACGGATGGACAACCTCTGAAGTTAAGAAAAGAAGTAACCCGCTTCCACGACGGTTTTGCTTTGCTGGGAGTCGTATTTTAGCAGGTACTCATGGGCGATCGCTTCTTGATCTCGCAGGTTGTGAACTTCACTTTCGCCAATTTCGGTGTCGGTGGATAGCAAAATCACCTGATGGCTAGCGGAGGGAAAATAACGTTCAATCAGGTTTTGGCGGTGGGAGGAGTCGAGGCGTCCGAGGGGGGTGTCAATGGCGACGGGGAGGTTGCGTCCCGATACTCTTGCTAACCCCCACAGAAAAGCGATCGCCAGGAGTTGTTTTTCTCCGGCGGAAAGGCGATGTTTAGGAACAGGTTTTCCTTCTAGGTTGTAGAGAGAGAGGCTAAAGTCATGGGTATCAATCACAACTCGATGAACTAAATCAGATTTATGTAATAGATAACGAAAGCATTCTGCCACTTCAACTTCGAGTTTATTGAGTTTTTTGAGGGTTAGTTGTTCTTTGAAAACTTTGAGAGTTTCTTGAACTTTTTCAATTGACTTCACAATATGATCACTACTCTTATATTTAACTGTATGAGCACTATAGGTATCTAACTCTTTTTTGGTTTTGGCGATCGCACTTTTAATTTGATCCCTCTGGCGTTGCCCTTCTTCGTAGGCAACTTGGGCTTTCAAAAGTTCTGTTTGAGAGAGTTTGAGTTGGGCTTCTAATTTTTGATAAACTTCTGGCGCTGCGGCGGTTTGCAGTTGGGTGTCAATGGCATCAATTTCATTTTTTAAGGCTTTAAGTTGTTCTAAATAAACTTTGGCTTGTTGGGTTTGAGTGGGTAACTGAGAGTTGAGGATTACTTGTAATTGATTGAATGCTTCGGTCTCTATTTCTAAATATGGTTGAATTCCGGTTTCAATTTCTTGTTCTAAAACTTGATTTTCTTCTTGCAGAAAATATTGAATTTTATTAACGGATTGGGAATCAAGTGAAAGTTGATTTATATAATTAATTAAACGGCTATCTCGTTCTTGTAAAACTTCACGGGCTGCCATTGATTGTTGACGTTTCAGTTCTTTTTCGGCTTGAGTTTCTGCTTGACGAAGCAACGGAGAAATTAAGTTTAAAGGAAGGGTTTCGCCTGCTAAGTCTCGTAAGCTTTTACGTTGAGTTTCAATGGTGACTTCTAACTCTTTAATTTTCGTTTCTAGCTGAGAACGTTCTTGGGCAATTTTTCCCCCTTCTGAAACAAATTTTTCGGAGGCTTTCTTTTGATGTTTTTCGGCTAACTCTAGTTGCTGTTTGAGGGTTTGAAGTTTCTGTTCTGCAACTTGTTTTTCTTCCTGCTGTTGGGCGAGACGTTGTTCTATCTGTTCAATTTCAGCCCGTTCTTCAGCGTCTGCTAGGTCTTTTCGTTTACGTTGACTAAGAATATTCAAATCCATCGATAAACGGGTTGCCAGTTCAAGTCCAAGTAAGTTAGAAATCGCATCGATAACAGCTTGAGGAGGCTTCTCTAATTCTGCTAGTTCTTTAACTTGTTCGCCGTCAAATAAGAATAAATTAGAAATCCCTAAAGGCAGTATATTTTCAATATATTCATCCCAAATCCTCGCAATTGATTTGTCCGGCCATTCTCCGATTACAATCCCTAATTCATCTTTACCATCTTTGGGGTTTTTTGTCCAGCTTCTCACAATTCGCCATTCTGCCATTTTCCCCTCTTTGACGTGTTCAAATACCAGTTCAACCCGGGTTTTTTCGATAGGTGAGGTATTACTATTTACACACTGGGTTAAAAAGTCATTATAGCTGAAATTTCCCCGTGTAGAACATTGGGCGCGTTGTCCGTAGAGGGCGAGACGAATAGCATCCATTAGGGTTGTTTTTCCGCCACCATTCATTCCCCCAAATAAGATAATAGGGCGCAGGTTGCCGTTATTTTCAGGACGAAGATTGATGACTTGTCTTCCTTGGTAGGGGCCGAAGTTTTGTAGTACGAGTTCGAGGAAAATCATGTTATTTTAGACCGTTTTTTCTGAGGAGTATTGCCAAATTGTTGGCGGATCATTTTTAGAGGTTGCTTCTTCCAAGGCAAAAATTAGACTTTGATTGAGATGATGTTGCTTTTGATTGTTGACGTAGGTAACGGCTTTTTCGAGTTGTTTATATCCCATTGAAAATATACCATATCCTTCTTGCCATGTAAATTTATCTGAGGATGTTGATAATACATGGTTCATGTGGTGGGCGCTACTGCCTTTTATTTTTTTGACAAATTCGGAAATTGATAGGGTTGGCGGAATGGAAACGACGAGATGAATATGATCTTCTATTCCTCCAATAGCATGAATAATGCAGTTCAATTGATTGGCTTTATTAATGATGTAAGCATATAACTTTTCTTCTTTATCAGATGTAATTAGAGGTTGACGTTCTTTTGTTGTCCAGATTATATGATAATAAAGTCTCCAAAGTGACATGATCATTTAGATGTTGATTGATTTGATTATACAGGATTTATTGGGGATTTAGCCAATTTAGCTAGGCAGTTTGCCAGTTTGCCAGAGATTGAAATCTCTGTCTGATAGGTGAAGTCCTCTTAAGAGGACTTCGGGTTTTAGGCGGGGAATTTATTCCCTGACTTTTGGGGACTTTTGGGGACTTAGGTTTTTACTATCCCTCCTCATCGTTGGTGGTTTCTGAATTGTTTGAGAATTTCATGTTTGCCCAAGTGAGTTGTTTAATGGTTTCTACATCTCCTTCTTCTGCGGCTAATTTTAAGTTCCGTCTGAGGTGGGCATTTTCTATTGCTTCTTCTTTGGTTCGGGAACTGGTTTCAAAGCATTTTTCCAGGTCTTCAAAGAGTCCTACACGACGGGCTTTAGTATAATATTGTCGTTCGGTATCTAATAGTTTTGCCATCAATTCTAGGTGCATGGCATCTTCCCCGCAAATTTCTTCTAGGGTTGTCCATTCATCACTCCCTAACAGACTGTTTTCCATGCCGCGATAGGCGTCTATAAAGGTTTCTCCTGTCACTTCTTTATATATCCTCGGTAAACTATCATCAAATTCGTGTCTTTCTTCCAACCATATGCGGCGTATTTCGCTAAGTTCTTCTATTGTTATAAGGGTGATCTCGCCCATATCTTCAGGTGCATTCTGGCGGACTTCTTTTTCAATCGTTAATAATCTTCGCAACCAATACTCTCGCGCCTCTTTTAGAAAAGGGCCAGGAATTGGCTCAACAGAAATCTCGCCATCTAAATTGCGCTCATATAATTGAACTTTTCCATTTCTTCGTCTAAAATCTCGTTTATCTCTACTTCGATCAACATCTAACTCAAAACGTAAATCTAGTAAAGGCTGTAACCACTCTTTTTCCTCATCATTTCTAATCATTGCTGCTAAAGATTTATCTTGGCTAACTAATGTACAAACCCAACATCCAAAACGAGAACTACCACAAGTAGGAGTTGTTGTATCTACGACTAGAGGACATTCATTATCTGCGGTCGCACCACGATACATTGTAAATAAATCCTTATTACTATGTCCCCAAGGATTTTCCCATTGCATTAAATAAATCCATACTTCATCATTCTGCCAGTTTTCAATAGGACTATAGACTAAAGAGTTTGGCAGATTCATATTAGGACTCAAATGTTCTCTAACACGCTTTTTTTCTATTTCTTTCATTCGCTGTTCACGGGTTTTACTTTCTGCTTTCCGAATTCCTAAAACTAAGATAGTTTCGCCTCTGGTTCTAATAACTTCGCGAATAAAACGGTTTGAAGGCTGAATTTTTAGTCGTTCTGTACACCAACGAAATTTTCCGCGAGGTGGTGGATAACCTTTACCAATTAATCCTACCCAAAAGGTTTCTGTAAGTTCAGGATGTAGCAAATGAGGCTCAAATGGTAGATTCTGTTCTTGGGCTGCAACTTCTATCGCTTTTAGAGATTTCCTGACCCAAGCTGATACTATAGGATTTTCTACTAATGTGTCTGTTGTAATTACATGAATAGTTTTAGTACGCTTTTCTGCTGGAAGTGCGGCGATCGCATTCCAAACCAGTTGTAATGTAACAGTGCTATCTTTTCCACCGGAATAACCTATTACCCAAGGAACCTGATCAAGACAGTATAATTGCTGAATCTCAGTAGTAAGAGCTTCTACAACTTCTACCAACTCAGCGACAGTGCGATTTTTTTGTTTTTTTTCTTCTTGCTGTGCGGTACTCATGTTTGTTGCCCTTTTACTAGCACCCTGTTCAGTTATAATAACCTACATATCCGAGTTTTTAAAAACTTGTTCTCATAGCTTAATATTTAGGAATGAAATCTGCAACCGATCCAACCCTAGAACCCAACACTCAAGACCGAGAAGCGATCGCCAAGTTTCTTGAACCTCTCCTCAACACCCCCGAGACTCTCCTGGTACACAAAACCCAGATGGGAGGAACAGAAGCCTTTATCGGTTCGGTAACACTAGACTGGTTGGATCGCAATGTGGGTTATGCTTCCCAACTCCCCCTGTTTAAACGCCACCTCAACCCAGAAACCGGGAACGTTGAACGAGTCGCCGACACCGTAGAAGACATCTTACAACGTCCCCTAGACTGGTCGCGTCAACTCCCCCTCGCCCAATACCTGGCAACCCACAAAGCCCACAAGTTCCCCGCTTTGTTAGTTGTTGTCTGTCCCGCCTGGATCAACCATCCCCAGGCGCCCGAGTGGGATGAGGAAGGACGGGCCACCGAGTCGGCGATCGCATTTCAGGGGTTGGACAGTGGCGGACAACTGGGACTGTTGCATTTGTCGTCCGATGTTTCGGTATTTGCTTTGGATGGACAACATCGCCTGATGGGGATACAGGGGCTGATGCGACTCCTAAGAACTGGAAAACTGCAACCCTACACTAAAATCAAAAAAGCCGTCGGAGAACCGATCACCCTCAATGATATAGCGGAGGTTTCGGCGCTAACTCCCGAGGAGATAGAAAACTTAGTCTCTGAAACGCTTGGAATAGAGTTTATTCCCGCAGTTGTGGCTGGAGAAACTCGCGCGATCGCCCGTCAGCGGGTCCGATCTATTTTTGTTCACGTTAACCTGATGGCGGTGAAACTCACCAAAGGTCAGTTAGCGCTACTCGACGAGGATGACGGGTTTTCTATTGTAACGCGACAGGTTGCAGTCACTCACCCTTTATTAATGGAAAAACGCGATCGCAACCCTCGGATAAACTGGGATAGTGCGACGGTGGCCTCCAAGTCTACGGTTTTAACGACGTTACAAGCCCTCAAAGAGATGACCCAACGTTATTTAAGTGATCGCTTTCCCCATTGGCTTTCGCCCAAACCGGGGTTAGTTCCCATGCGTCCCGATGATGACGAACTTGAGGAGGGGATGCAGGAGTTGCGACGGTTGTTGGATGCGTTGGCGAGTTTACCAAGTTATCAACGCCTGGAAAGAGGAGAAGAAACGCCTGTGTTGAGACGGTTTAGCTTCGAGAAACCGGGGGGTGAAAGTAATATTTTGTTCCGTCCAGTGGGTCAAGTGGCGATCGCCCAGGGGTTGGGGGTGTTGGTGTTTCAGCAGCAAAAACCGTTGATGAGTTTGTTGGAAAAATTGCGGTCTTTTGATGCGTCGGGCGGGTTTAATGGAATAGAATACCCTGAGTCTTTGTGGTATGGAGTATTATTTGATCCCAATAAACGGCGTATTCGGGTAGCGGGGCGAGATCTGGCGGCGAAGTTGTTGGTTTATGTGTTGGGTGGAATAGATGAACCGATGGATCGGGCGGAGTTGCGACGGGGGTTGTCTGAGGCGAGGACGTTTGAGAATAGGGCGGTTAGTTTTGAGGGGCGGTTTGTCAAGCCGAGGGAGATTAAATTACCCAATATATTGTAGTTGAATAACCCCCACTAACCTCCCCCTAAGAGGAGGAGGCTAAATATTGTAGTTGAATAACCCCCACCAACCTCCCCCTCAAAGGAGGAGGCTAAATATTGTCGTAATAACCCCCACCAACCTCCCCCTCAAAGGAGGAGGCTAAAATTTCTATCGATCTCCTTTACCCCCCTGAGTCCCCCCTAAGACGAGAGAAGAAAGTTTAACTCCCCTCGCCTCGTAGGAGAGGGCGTTGCGGTGAGGTGGAGAGGGGTTGGGGGAGAAGTCGAAACCCCCACCAACCTCCCCCTAAGAGGAGGAGGCTAAATATTGTCGTAATAACCCCCACCAACCTTCCCCTAAAAGGACTGAAGAAAGTTTAACTCCCCTCGCCTCGTAGGAGAGGGGTTGGGGGAGAGGTAGGAGAGGGCTGGGGAGAGGTAGGAGAGGGGCTGGGGGAGAGGTCAAAATATATTAACATTACAAGTTTTTTTGATATCAAATCAGACAATAATATATGGTGTTTGATACGGTTTGTTAGGGGTAGTCATCTGAGGATTATAACGCCTACAATGAAAGATATAACTCAAAAAAATTTATATCAGGACGGCATGACCTCACCCAACATGAACGATATTAACAATCATATTCCGGAAGCGATCTCTGGTATTGATTCTTTATTAGAGCCTCTTTTTGCTAAATATCATCGTCAGAGATGTTACCTGGGTTTAGTTTTGAAACAGGGAAAACGGAAAATGATTCAAATCAATGTTCCAGCCGATCATTTACCTACACTTTTACAAGCTAAACCATCAAAAGGAAATGATCCAGATTCGGGTAAAAATCGTCCTGAAGTTCAAGGTCATTCAGAGGAAGTTAAAGACTATATCAAAAAGAGAGTAACTCAAAATAAACCTTGGATTATTGGAACCTTAACAGCTAATATCGATCCAGAAAAAATAGAAGTTCTTGAACTTAGTCGAAATCTTGCTCTAGTTGTTATTCCTAGAGGAACAAAACTAGACATTACAGATGGCCAACACCGTAAACGAGCAATTCACGAATTGATTGAAAGTGAATATGGTGAATTAATTGGTGATAATGATTTTCCAATCACTCTCGTATTAGAACCAGACTTTAATCAATGCCAAACTGATTTTAGAGATATGGCACAATCAAGACAACTTGATAAATCATTACTATTGTCGTTTGGAGAGTTCTCGGGTAAAATTGGTATTCTTAAGCAATTGATTGAAAAAGTCAGTATGTTTAAAGGTAAAACGGAAAAAGTTAAAAAGTCACCTTCAAAGAAAGCAGGGCTTATATACACGAATAACTATATTGTGAGGGCTGTGAGTTATGCTTTTGAAGATGTTCCTGATGCTTCCTTAGAAAACTATAACGTTGAAAGTTCTTCTGATACTTTAGCTGAGGCTTTAAATCAATTCTTTTCTGAATGTGAGCAAACAAAAGATATTCAAAACCTCAGTTCAGAAGAATTGACACCTGAAAAAATAGACAGATTTAAAGATAAATGTCTTCTAGGTATGAGTGTAGGATTGGAACTTTTAGGACGATTACTTTATTGTACTTATAAGAAGGAAAATCAATACTTTGATTTAGAGAAAGTATCACAACTCGCTCAACTTGATTGGTCAAAAGGAAGCAGTCTTTGGGAAAACAATGTTATTACAATTGATCCAAATCCTAAAAATCCGGCTAAACGTTATAAAGTATCGACAGGGCCAAGTCAAGTCAGAATAGCTGTTGACAGGGTAAAAGCACAGTTAGGTTGGATGTAGTTTTTAATAACTAAATATTGAATAAACTTTTAGGGTATGGGAGATAATACCCCTTTTTAAGTTTATAGTTATAGAATTAATGCGATCGCGATCAGTTACAATAATCTCAACTTCGGAGAGTGAGTATGTTAGTCGAACTTGCCATTGGTGATGCTTACGGCGCCGGTTTTGAATTCGCCCCGGATGAATTTGTCGCGACTCACAACACCCTCAGCGCTTACGTTCAACACCCCCGTTATACCCAGAAACCGGGAAGCTACACCGATGATACTCAGATGAGTTTGGCGATCGCTGAAACTTTAATTGCTAACGATCCTTGGACACCGGAAGTTCTTGCGAGTCGGTTTGTCACAGCCTTTAAACGCGATCCAAGACAAGGTTATGCCAGTCGCTTCTATGAATTTCTGTTGTCTGTCAATGATGGTAAAGAATTTCTGGCTAAAATACAGGGAACCAGTGATAAAAGCGGTTCAGCGATGCGGGTGACTCCGGTGGGAATTTTACCGACTATCGAACAGGTGATCGAAGCGGCAACAATTCAAGCTAAACTAACTCATAATAGCCCGAATGGAATTAATGCGGCGATCGCAGCGGCTTTGATGTCCCATTATTTTCTTTATCGTTTGGGAAATAAAGAGGAACTGGGATCATTTTTAGAACGTTATATTCCTGGGAGTTGGTCTATTCCTTGGAACCAAAAAGTTAGCACATTGGGTTGGCAATGCGTCCAAGCTGCGGTTACGGCGATTGTTCGTAATGATAGCCTCAGTGATATTTTACAAGATTGTGTGGCATTCACGGGTGATGTAGATACGGTTGCGGCGATCGCATTGGCGGCTGCATCTTGTAGTCAGGAAGTCAATCTTGATTTACCCTTAGGTTTATTTGAGGGTTTAGAAAATGGAAGATATGGTCGAGATTATATGATAGAACTGGATCGAAAATTATTGAGCCGAGTGTTTTAAAAACAATGTGTTAAAGAATTTTAGTGTGAGTGAGTGTGAGTTCGAGTGTGTTTGCTTAACTAGCGATTTGATTATTCTCCGGTTTAATGAGGGCTTTTTGGATTTGAGATTTTCGCAAACGCATAAAGGGTTTACCGACCGTTAACCAGCTTAAATCAAAGATTTGTTCTCCTCGATAGCTAATTTTACACCCAACGATAAATAGCGAGAACCCTGAGATTTTAATTCCTGCCTTTTGAAAAGGACAGTTTGCTTTCGGACAAGTTATACATTTTTGCATAATATTTTTTCCTCTCCCCCTTATATCTAATCAATATTTCCTATAGTTTCAGTGATAGAGGTGCTAAAAGGAATTGATTTTGATCTTTATCCAACGTGAGATCTATCAATGCAGAATATGGGTTCAAGTTAGTTAATTTAGTGATTTTGATCGAGTTAATTGGTGATGACTATCACAACCCGAGAGTATTTAATCTTCAACTCTAAACTTATTTTAGTCTGGGGTTAATGGAGGCGCGCGCTAAAACGGGGTAATTTTCCGAAAAAAAGTCTGGGAAGTCCGAGGGTGAGGGGGCGGGCGCTAATTCCCGTAAGGGTAGTTATCGGAATTAGATCAGATATAATCTCTATAAACACCCCAACTACACCCCATGTCTGTCCCGTCTTCCCTAATTACTCCCTCCTCTAATTCTCCCGTTGGCGTCGCGCGCCTTCTGGAAGTCTTTGCTGATTTTCTTGAAATTGACGTCGGCGCCGGAGATGCGGCGGCGGATACCCTCGTTACCTACAAACGTCAACTCATTCAGTTTCTCGACTGGTGCGATCACAGACAGCTTCATCCGGCTGAAATTACCAAGGATGACATCAAAAAATACCGTCGCTGGATGATCGATAAAAAAGGGTTTAAACCCGCAACGATTGCCTTAAAACTCTCGGTGGTGCGAAGATTTTATCAGGCGGCGGTGGAAAAGGGGCTGCTGAGTGTTAACCCCGCAACGGGCGTGAAACCGCCCAAAGAAAAACGCGATCCCGCCGAAAAAATTACCTATTTGGAAGCCGATGAGGTGGAACAACTCTTGACAAAAATAGCCGATGATGGTAGCCTCAAATCTGCGAGGGATAAAGCTCTTTTGGCAATTTTAACCCTGGAAGGGCCGCGAACCGTCGAGTTGCACCGGGCGAATATTTCTGATATCGTCAGGCAGGGTAAAAACTGGGGGATTCGCGTAGAGGGAAAGCGCAGTATTCGCATCGTACCCCTGACTCCCGAAATCGCTCGATTGTTGAGGGTTTATCTCGAACGCAGAGAGGCGGCAGAAGGACAACTGAAGCCTTCTAGTCCTTTATTTGTAGCGGTGGGAAATCGATCCGGAGGAAAGCGCATTTCCCGGCGGGGAATTCGGTTGATTGTTGATAATTATCTCGCCAAAGCCTCACTCAAGCAAACGCCCGGGCGAACTTTATCCACTCACAGCCTGAGACACACCGCCGGAACTTTGGCATTGCGATCGGGGGCGGAGTTGCGTCAGGTTCAAGATTTGTTGGGACACGCCGATCCGCGAACCACCTGTATTTACGCCCACGTTGGCGATCGCTGGGAAAATAACCCCGCCTTGAAGTTGGGAATTAAATTTGAGAATGATAATCATCAAAAGTCAGTCTCTTAGATCTAGAACTTTACTTTACATATAATAAATATCAACCTAAAATTTCTTTAACAACTCTTTACAGAGTAAGTGATCAAGTTCTGAGAACACTCGTTACAATAATGATAATCATTTTTACATAATTCGATGACTCAGACTTGCTTCTACCAAACTCTTGCCGCAACTGTTACAGGCATCACTCTCAGTGGCTTGGGAGTTCTCAACATCGCTCCCGCTCAAGCCGCAACATTTCGCCTTTCCTGGACAGGTCAGGTTTTAGGCTACCAGGCTGAAGGTCTTTTCAGCTACAACGAGACTCAAGTCGATGAAAGTGGAATTGTTCGCCGAGATGATCTGGAGTCCTTTAATATCGCATTTTACGATCCGGAGGAAAATCTAATTCAAGAATTTATTGATAATCATCTTACCTATTCGGGGTTCAATTTCAACTTTGATACTCAAACTGGAAAGATTCTTCAAGAGGGCTTTTCCGATGAGCCAAATGGTATTGATATCGGAGAATACAATCCCATATTTGAAGAGGAAGAAAATCGGGTTGCTGCCAGATTTGATGAGGAAGGAAATCTGGTTTCCGCCAACGGTCTCAATTTTTGGTCTGCGGCTCCGGCTCCAGAGGGAACAGCAATTCCTCACGTTCACCTCACAGATTTCGGGAATGATTTTCCAGATTTACCCATTGGATTTGGTCGGCATTTGGATGTTGCTTTTTTCACTCGAACCACCGCTCAATTGCTAAACGATCCGACGGCAGGAGATGAGTTTGGACAGCGAATGATTGCCACTAAAGTTCCCGAAGCCGACTCAATATTTGGATTGGGAATTGTGAGCTTGATTTGGTATTTTACCCGAAAAAAAACTGTTAATTAAATCGGGTTAGATTTGATGTTGGGTGAATTAAAAATTATAAATCACTCAACATCAGCCCTCTTAGTTTTAGCGATCGCCGACAAGCCCAGCTTTCGACCCCGGCGGTGTCTAGTCGCTAACGATAACTATTATCGGGGCAGGTAAGGGTTGAAACCAGTTGAGAAACTCCTGCCGCCCCGATGAAGTTATTCTACTACTTTTTGGGCTTTGAGAATCATTCTAGAGGTGGATTTTTTGGGCGATCGCAGTTTGTAAATGCTGTTGCAGTTCCGGTAAAGTTAGAGAACCCATTTCCCCGGCTTTTCGGCTTCTCACACTCAACGTTTGTTGTTCAACTTCTCGTTTTCCCACCACTGCAACCACCGGAATTTTATCGAGTTCGGCTTGACGAATTTGTTTTCCTAAGCGATCGCCACTGCGATCAATTTCTACTCGAAAACCCGCTTTTTTCAGAGAATGAGCAATAACTTCGGTTGAGTCTCGTTGTTGATCGCTCACAGGTAATAAACGCAATTGTACCGGAGCCAACCACAAGGGAAAATCCCCCGCATAGTTTTCAATTAAAATCCCAAAAAAACGCTCCAAAGACCCAAAAATTGCCCGGTGAATCATAATCGGTTGTTGTCGGCTACCATCGGGGGCAATATATTCGAGATTAAACCGTTCGGGCAAATTAAAATCAACTTGAATCGTCGAACATTGCCACAACCGACCAATCGCATCTCGGATTTTAATATCAATTTTCGGCCCGTAAAAAGCCCCGCCCCCCACATCTTCCACAAACTCCCAATTTTTAGCGTTTAAAGCCTCAATTAACGCCTCTGTTGCCAATTGCCATCCCGCATCTGTTCCGACAGACTTGGGCGGACGGGTAGACAAATTCACCTCATAGCTTGTGAAGCCAAAATCTGATAATATTTTTTCAGTTAAATTCAAAACCCCTAAAATTTCCTCGGCAATTTGTTCGGGCAAACAAAAAATATGAGCATCATCTTGAGTAAAGCCCCGTACCCGCATTAACCCGTGTAATACCCCCGAACGTTCGTAGCGATAAACTGTTCCTAACTCCGCCCACCGCAGGGGAAATTCTCGATAAGAATGAAGGTCATATTTATAGGTCAAAACATGAAACGGACAGTTCATCGGTTTCAGTTGATACGCTTGATTTTCAACCGTCATCGAATCGAACATATTTTCCCGATAAAAATCAAAATGCCCCGATGTTTTCCACAGTTCCAAGTTTGCCACATGGGGCGTATACAGCAGTTGATAACCCGCTTCTAAATGAGAATTTCGCCAATAATCTTCGATCACATAACGCATCATTGACCCTTTGGGATGCCAAAAAACCAACCCGCCCCCCGCATCTTCTTCAATACTAAAAAGCTGCAATTCCCGTCCAATTTTACGATGATCTCGACGTTGGGCTTCTTCTTTTTGTTGAAAATAAACTTGCAGTTGTTCGGGCGTTTCCCAAGCTGTCCCATAAATTCGTTGCAGCATGGGTTGAGTTTCATCCCCTCGCCAATAAGCCCCCGCAACGCTTTCTAAAGCAAAAGCATCGGGGTGAATTTCTCCGGTAAAATTCAGATGAGGTCCCGCACACAAATCCCACCAATATTCTCCCGGCGGAGTCGTAACGGGATTAATTAAAGAGGGTTCAGGTTGAGTCTTTTTATCTGTCCATTTGCCCCCGTCGGGCGTTCCAATAAAATAACGAGTAATGGTTTCTTCGGGGGGAATTTTCGCCAAAATTTCCAATTTATAGGGTTCGCCCAATTGTTCAATTTCGGCTTTGATTTCTTCCCGTTCAACCCCTTCACAAATAACGGGTAAATTGGCTTGAATAATTCGCCGCATTTCTGTTTGGATGGTGTTCAAATCCTCTGGGGTAAACGGTTCTTTGCGATCAAAATCATAATAAAATCCTGTTTCTGTCACCGGGCCAATGGTTACTTTAGTTTCAGAAAATAGCTTTTGTACTGCCATTGCCAAAATATGGGCGCAGGTGTGACGAATGCGTTCGAGTTGTTTGAGATCCTTCGGTTTGAGAACAAGATTTGATTGAGATTGCATCGAGGAAATCACCATAATTACCTGTAAAAAAGTATTTTCGGACTAAAAAATGCGTGAATCATTCCGGCTAATAGGGTTTATTTTTGAGCGGTAAACGGCGTATAATTTCCGCCCAAGCCTTCAACAATTGTGCGCGTATTTGATTTGAGCATTTGTTGATAGGTTTCGGCATCGCTTCCGGTTTCTCCCAAACCATCGGCATACAATTCTTGCTCGGCAACTTGAATATTTGCTTCTTTGGCAACCGTTTCGAGGAGTTGAGGATTGCTCGTTGATTCTGCAAAAATCATCGGTACATTTGCGGCTTGAATCTCCCGCACCAGTTCCCCGACTCGCGACGCAGTTGGGGCTTCATCTGTACTGAATCCCTGCAACGCCCCTTCGTAGGAAAGACCGTAAGCATTCACATAGTAACCCAGCGCATCGTGGGTGGTGACAAGCTTTTGTTGATTGGGGGGAATGGTAGAAATTTTAGACTGAATCCAACCGTCAATTTCTGCAAGTTCAGCCGCGATTTGTTCGGCATTTTGTTGATAAAGTTCCGCCTTTTCTGGCTGTAAATTTGCCAAAGATTCGGCAATAACTTCGACCATTTGAATCCCATTTTCGGGATCGTGCCAAACGTGAGGATCGGGGGCCAATTCTTCGCCGTGGCTGTGGTCATGGTCGTGGTCGTGGTTGTGATTATCATTCCCGTGATCGTGATCGTGGGCTTCTCCCATCAACGGTTGGGGGACGGCGACCTGGTGGACGGCAATTTTGGGGGCGGGGTTGCTTGTGGCTTCCACCAATCGAACTAAACTCGGATCGAAATCGTAACCCGCGTATAAAATTAAATTGGCGGTATCGATCGCCTTGCGGTCCTCGGGTTGGGGCTGATAAACGTGGGGGTCTTCGCCCGCTTCCATCAAACAGTTGAGGTTAACCGTTTCTTGGGCAACCTGCTGAGTTAAGTCACAAATAATACTCGTAGTGGCGACAACCGAGGGAAGGGTAACGCCCGTTTCTACTGCTGCGGGGGCAGTTTCGCCGTTCGGGTTGGCAGCGTTTTGAGGTGACGAATTACACCCGACCGACGCCCAAAGCAAGGTTAACCCCACCAGGGGCTTGAGGTTGACATTTTCTAACATGGCTGACCTCTGTTACGATAATGATTATCATTATGTTACACCAAGATGAACGATGTTAGAAGTTCTGCATCTGGCGGTCAACTACCGGGGGGTTTGTGCGGTCGAGGATGTCAGCTTTCGTCTGGAAGCGGGTCAACTGGTGGGGATTATCGGGCCGAATGGTGCGGGTAAAAGTACGATGCTGAAGGCGATGTTGGGGTTAATTCCGGCGTCGGAAGGGGTGATCCGCTATCATCAACGGTCTTTAAAAGATCAACTCGCCCGGGTTGCTTATATTCCGCAGCGATCGCAAATTGATTGGGATTATCCGATCGCGGTTAAAAATGTGGTAATGATGGCGCGTACCCGCCACACGGGATGGTTTCGGTCGCCTTCTCGTTACTCTCAAGAAGTGGTAAAATCGGCGTTAATGAGAGTGGGAATGTGGGAGTTTAAAGACCGACAAATTGGCGAACTTTCTGGCGGTCAACAGCAGCGAGTTTTTTTGGCTCAAGCCTTGGCACAGGAGGCGGAATTATTCTTTTTTGATGAACCGTTTGTGGGAGTGGATAAAAAGACAGAAGCGGTAATTTTTAAGGTGTTTGATGAGTTGAAACACCAGGGAAAAACTTTGTTAGTGGTGGGTCACGAATTGGGGGAAGTTTCCCGCCAGTACGATAGGTTTTTGCTGATCAACAAACACATCATCGCCGAGGGAACCCGTTCGCAAGTAATGACCGCAGAAAATATACAAAAAGCCTACGGTGATAATGTGATTTTATTGCGGGGTTAAATTGGGTGATTATTAATGAATTGGTTTACCGATCCGCTCAGTTTTGAATTTATGCGCCACGCCGTATTGGTGGCGGTTTTAATGGGGATTTTGTGTCCGGTTGTGGGGAGTTATTTAATTGTGCAGCGCATGGGATTGTTGGGAGATGTGATCGCCCATGCGGTTTTACCCGGACTGGCAATTGCCTTTTATTTGGGGATTGATATTTTTCTGGGAGCGTTTATTTCGGGAACACTCAGCACGTTAATTATTGCTTGGATTCAATCCCAATCTCGGGTTAAAATAGATGTAGCTATGGCTTTGGTCTTTTCGGGGTTTTTGGCTCTGGGAATTATGTTGATTACGGTTCTTGAAAGTAAGCTGGATTTGCACAGTTTTCTGTTTGGGGATATTTTGAGCGTCACCAGCCGGGATGTTGTCAGAACGTTAATGATTACCCTCTTTATTTTACTCTGTGTTCGACTATTTTACAAGGAACTTTTGTTTTATACGTTCAATCCTTTGGGAGCGCAGGCGATGGGATTACCTGTAAATTTAATTAATATTGGCTTGGTTTCTGCGATTACCTTAACGATTATTGCCAGTATGCAGGCGGTGGGGGTTGTGCTGGTGGTTTCGCTGTTAATTGGCCCGGCAATTACGGCTTATTTGTTGGTGAAAGAACTGCATCAAATGATGGGATTGGGGGCAATTTTTGGTATTTTTAGCAGCGTGGCGGGGATGTATATTAGCTACTATCTGAATGTTCCTTCCGGGGCGGCGATTGTGTTAACGGTTTCGGGGTTATTTATTCTGGCTTTGCTGTTCAGTCCTTCTCAGGGGATTTTAACTCGTCCCGAAGCAAACAGTCCCCGATCTGTGCTTCAAAAGTTCAAACAATGGAAACAATAAGAGTTATAATCCCCGATTAATTATCCATATTTTTAGGGAGAATAAGAAACCGTCTTAAATTTGAGAAAATCGGCACCGGGATTATATAAAGTATAAGTTGCTTTTCCCGATTCTCGGCCTACATTTCCCACCCCAATCACCTGTTTTTTAGAAGGGGTAAAAGTTTGAGTGGGTTGTTGTTCATTAAGAGTTAAAACGGAACTAGAAATTGAACCCGTTTGTAACTCGTACTGAAAAGTTAAACCAGAACGACCACAAAATAAACGGTTGGCTTCGACCCGTTGAAGGCGATCTAACAACGTCCAAGGGGGCGTTTGTGGGGTTAATTCATCGCCCACACTAACACTGCTTCCGTGAATCAACAAACAATCCAATTCAAAAAACCCAAAATGTTGTTGTCTCAGCCATTGAACCGTTTCTCTCGAAACACAATCCCACAATAATTTTACCCCATCCGCTCCATATTTTTCTCTTAATTCTGTCGCCTCTACATTGCCGCCCAAACCGTACAAATTAAAACATTGTTCTTCCCACCACCCGATACAAACTTGTGGAGTTAATTCTCCAGTCTGGGGTTCTCTCACCCGTTCGACAACCGCTTCACTTTGGGGATTCAGTCCGACTAAATCTCCTAAAATATACAATTCTTCGATAGGAAAATTCTGTTGTTTCAAATCATTCATCACCGCTTCGTAAGCCTTGAGATTTCCCTCAATTCCACTTAAAATTGCCCACATTTAACTTGCTGTTTCCTGATAAATTTGATAAAATAGAGATGGGAATACATCCCACCCCTATTAATAGCACGCGAAAAGTTCGAGAATTAAAATTGGAGAATTAAAACTAACTCCAACTGGGAGTATGACGGATTAAACTCATAAATTCTTGGCGAGTTTTTGCATCCTCAGCAAATACGCCCCGAACCGCACTCGTAGAAGTCCAAGAACCGACTTTCTGAACGCCCCGCATTACCATACACATATGGCTTGCTTCGACAACAACAGCCACGCCTTTGGGGTTTAATAAACCCTGTAAAGCATCGGCAATTTGAGCGGTTAATCGTTCTTGAACTTGCAACCGTCTGGCGTACATTTCACAGATGCGGGCGACTTTAGATAATCCTATCACTTTTCCATCCGGAATGTAAGCCACATGAGCGCGACCTAAAATCGGCAAAATATGATGTTCGCAAGAGCTAAAAATATCGATATCTCGCACCAACACCATTTCATCGGTTTGTTCGTGAAAAACCGCCCCGTTGAGCAATTCATCCAGGGATTGATGATAACCCGAGGTCAGAAATTTTAAGGCTTTAACAACCCGTTTGGGGGTATCTTTTAAGCCTTCGCGATCCGGATTTTCTCCGAGTCCCAGTAGCAACGTCCGCACCGCTTGACGCATTTCTTCTTCGGAAACCGGGAGTTCGGATTGAGTTTTTAAATTCGGCAAGTTTCCGTTTTGATTTCCCTTCGGCGAGGAGTTTGCTAAGGTCATAAATTTGGAGTTTTGTTCCTAAAGTAAACGACAAGTTTTTACAGTGAAATCAGACACAAACCCAGAGTTAAAATGATTTTAAACCCATCGCTTGTGCTAATTTACTCGGTTGTAAGACCAAACAGTTATTCAACTGTTGGCGGATTTTATTGGGGTCAAGATGACGACCAATAAACACAATCTGGTTCAGGGGGGAACTGGGCCATTCTTCGAGTTGGATATCGTACCGAGGCCCGCTGAGTTGGAAAATGTGGCGCATTTCGCTATTATTGAACCAGAGAATTCCTTTCGCCCGAAATACTTCTGCGGGGATTTCTTCGGTTAAAAATTTCTCAAATTTGTCAAGATCAAAGGGGGAATAGCTTTTGAAGGGAACGGAGACAAAACCATCGGTTTGTAAGTGAGGGGAATAGCGATGTTCTTCTGTGGTTTGATACTGTTGAACTGGGGTGAGATTAACATCTAAAATCAAAGGAAGCGGAACTTTAGCCTGTTGGGTTTGTAGAATTCTCGCACTCGGTTTAACTGTTTTGATATAACGTTCTAATTCTTCTACTTTTTCTGAGGAAGCCAAGTCGGTTTTATTTAAAATTACCACATCCCCATAAGTAATTTGTTTGAGGGCGGCTTCACTCTCAAAATGTTCGGGTGTAAAGGTTTCTGCATCGACGAGGGTAATAATAGAATCCAGGCGAGTTAAGTCCCGGAGTTCCGTCCCCAAAAAGGTTAAAATAATCGGTAACGGGTCTGCAACTCCTGTGGTTTCAATGACCATATAATCCACTTGTTCTTCTCGTTCGAGAACCCGATAAACCGCATCGACCAAACCTTCATTAATTGTGCAGCAAATACAACCGTTACTCAACTCTACCATGTCTTCTTCTGTGGAGATTAACAGTTGAGCATCAATGTTAATATCGCCAAATTCATTCACCAAAACCGCTACTTTTAAGTCCTGTTTGTTGGCGAGAATTTCATTCAACAGGGTGGTTTTTCCGCTTCCTAAAAAACCCGTAATAATGGTCACGGGCATTCCCCGTTTGGGAATATCCAGAGTGGAGGAGGGGAGAGTTTCCATAGACATTGTTCGGCCGGAAGATCTGCAAGAATGATAACAGTTATCAAAATTTAAAGCAAGCTTTTATATGAAATACGCGGATCACCGATGCTACACATCTTTCTCCCCACCTCCCCACCTCCCCACCTCCCTATCGATACATTTGTAGCAAATATTTAAGGATTTCATATTAGCGCTGACAGACGTGAGTGGGGTCATCCGCTTTTTCCGCGTATTCCAAACCTCGGGCTAAACGCCAAGCAAAAATAGGCGGTAAACCTTTCTCGATGATGGCGGCACAGGTTTTTTGATAATCATATTCAACCTCTCGCAGCGTTGCCCCCTGAGTCTCGGTATCATAAATCACATAGGTGGCGTTGGGGCGACCGTGACGGGGTTCTCCGACGGAACCGACGTTAATAATGTGTTTTAAAGGGGTGGTAAAACTGAGGTTTTGTTCATCGTTTAAATGGGGTTGATTAATTTTGACTTGAAGTTGACCCCCCTCTAACTGGCGAAGATAAGGAATATGAGTGTGACCACAAAATAGCACATCCGCCTCGGCTGATAAGACTCGTTCTAGAGCGGTAAATGCGTCCATACTCGGCATTAAGTATTCGTGGTTGCTGTGGGGCGAACCGTGAACAAAACAGAGATTTTCTGTTTTTAAAGTTAGGGGAAGTTGGGCTAAAAATTCGCGAGTTTCGGGATAAATATTGTTGTGCGTCCACTCGTGGGCGTTTCGTCCCCGACGTTCGGCTAACAGCGACGGATAACTGCATTCGCAAGCATTTAATCCTTCTACAATATCTTCATCCCAACAGCCTTGAACGGTGGGAATATCGAGGGAACGAATTTGTTCGACGACGGCGTGAGGAAAGGGACCGTAACCGACCAAATCTCCCAAACAATATATTTTTTCCGCCTTTTGTTCGTCGATATCTAATAAAACGGCATTTAACGCTTCATAGTTTCCGTGAATGCAAGACATGACTGCTATTTTCATGGGGTGACTTCCTCCTCAGTTTGTAATGAAGTTTGAATTTGTTGTTGATAATAATCAATTTGGGATTCGGGGATGAAGCAATCTTTCAGGGTTTGGGAGATTTCTTTGAGTTGCAAATTAAATCCGACAATTTCCAAACCGCTAAACCGTTCGGGTCTTCCGGTTAACCACAGGGGAACATTTAAAGCTACAAATTCTTGATTGATTGTTCCGGCTACATAATCCCCATAAATGGATTCTCCGCTGACAAGATCAAAAATTCCTTTCGCCCGAATGACTTCCCCGTAAGCCCCTTGAATGAGTTCAAACCAAAACAGGGCTAAACTCGTCCAGTCGAGAATTTCTCCAGTAAGTAGGTTGCGATGAATTTGTACGGAATAATTATGATTTTTACTCAAAGGTTCGGCAATGTTTTTATTCCCTAAAATCGCCGAATCTGCCCAGTTTTCCCATTCTGGATTTTGAGAGGATGAGGGGATAATGGCGATGCGTTTTAAGTTTAATCGGGTTAGTAAAGGTTCTACGGAAGATAGGTCGAAATGCCAGGGAATCTCGATATAAGTGGTTGATACGAACTCGGGATTAAATCGTTGTAATTCCTCGCCCGAGGTGAAAATTTGCACCTGGGGAAATTCGCAAGCCAGACAAGTCCCATCAATGACAACAGAATCCTCTCCGGGGTTGAAATAGCCAACCGGGTCTGTGGTTTTGCTAATTTGTTCTCGTATCCAATGGGTTTTACCCGCACCCGGCGGGCCAGTAACCGCAGTAATCATCGCCGCTTCCTTTTAGGAACAATAATCATTATTATAGATATAGCAAAAAATGAGAACCATTATCAAATTATTTCACTGGATTTATGTCTGACTTTGTTTCCGTTGCGATTATCGGGGCTGGCCCCCAAGCTTTGACCTTAGCTACTCATCTGCTGCAAAAAAAGCCAATACACCGTAAAATTAGGGTTTTTGACCCCAGCGGGGTGTGGTTGAGTCGGTGGCACCATCAGTTTGCAGCCCAGGACATTCCCCATTTGCGTTCGCCTGCGGTTCATCACCCCGACCCCAACCCCTTCGCCCTGCGAAAATTCGCTGATAATCGTTCTCACGAACTATTCCCCCCCTACGACCTCCCCGGAACTAAGCTATTTGAGGATTTTTGTGGGGATGTGGTCCGACGCTGGCAACTGGCGGAGCGGGTTTGTGCGGCGCAGGTGGTCGATCTTCTGCCGTTGCGGGGGTTGAGGGGAAGTCGGTTTGAGTTGCTTTTGGCA